>Ga0074195_1000096_pt1 | contig 210856 bp, 157 predicted proteins | sample EPASupsiteHSE623_FD_64525 | JGI IMG/M metagenome (GOLD analysis project Ga0074195, IMG submission 64525) | Bioremediated contaminated groundwater from EPA Superfund site, New Mexico - Sample HSE6-23 | ecosystem: Environmental > Aquatic > Deep subsurface > Groundwater > Contaminated ... | reverse complement strand
ATGCCCGGTATGATCGGTAGAAGTGCCCAGTTTTGTACCTTCCACATAGATTGTGGAAAAAGGAATGTGTTCATTTTTCCCTTTTACCTTTACGTCACCAAATACGTTTGCATCGGTACGCTGAGCTTCCGCCTCTTCCAACGAGAGGGCAACAACAGCTAACAGCAGTAAATATCTTAACTTAATCAAATACAGGTTCTTCATTTTCTAATTTTTATTCATTCCAAGTTTATTATGTTCTCATAATACAAATTTCATGGTTTATCCATCCGGCGTTTTTATTCAGCCAGGAAATCATTCAGAAACAGCAAACAAAACAGGATATAAAAAAGTTGCGATAGGTTTAGTTAAACCATCCGTTCCAGATCAATCAGTACCTGTCCGCCCAGAACGGTGTCGTCCGGTTTAACATGGACGGCCACTACTTTGGCATCTTCCGAAGCCAGCACCTGGTTTTGCATTTTCATGGCCTCCAGGATCAGCAGGGCCTCCCCTTTTTTTACGATTTTGCCTTTGGAAACGAAAACATCACGTACTTTACCTGGCATGGGTGATTTCAGCGAATATCCGCGTTCCAGACCATTGACCGAAGCCATGGCGGCTTTCCGAAGAAAAACTTCTTCGCGGTCGATCAGGAAATGATAGGTATTACCGTTAATTTTGACACTGTATTTATTCTGTTTTTTATGGATAACGTCTCCTTTGAAAACAGTTTTTTCAACGCTGACTTTGTAAACGCCCAGCTTATTTCGTTCAATTTTTCGTTTCGCAAGCGGCTTAACCTTGAAATTGTGAACATTGAAGGCAAACTTCTTCTCAGCGCCTGAAACGATATATCTTTGTTCGGGTTCTTTTTCCATGGGTTAAAATAGTTTATTCCACATCCGGGAAATCCAGGGAGTGGCAGCTTCGGAACCAACCTTTGTATTTTCGATCAGTTCGATATCATTCAAATACGTTTGAAGAGCGATCATGGCGGCAGCCTCTTCTTCATTTTCCTCCTGGTAAAAGAGATCTTTCATCTCGCTGATAAAGGAAGTCGTCACATTTCCCGCCACGAATCCGGGATGATGGAGTACTGCTTTGAAAAAAGGAATGGTGGTCTTAATTCCCTCAATATTGCTGTGTTGCATGACTCCAATCGATTTTTCAATAACCGAAGCTCTGTCTTTCCCCGAAACGATCAGTTTGGCGATCAGCGAGTCATACATGCCGGGAATCACGGAGCCGGGGATAAATCCGGAATCGACCCGCAAACCCGGATAACCAGGAAAATTCATTTCGTCTATAATGCCAAAATTGGGTGCGAATCCGGACTGAACATCTTCTGCATTGATCCGGAATTCCATTGCCCAGCCGTGCTTCTTTATTTCTTCCTGTTTAAATGTAAGCTTTTCACCGGCTGCAGTCCTGATCTGCCACTCAACCAGATCGAGCCCGGTGATGGCTTCCGTTACGGGATGTTCCACCTGAATGCGGGTATTCATCTCCATGAAATAATAATTCTTTTTCTGGTCCAGCAAAAATTCAACCGTTCCGAGGGTAAAGTATCCGGTCGCTTTGGCCAGTTCCAGGGCATCATGGGTCATTTTATCCCGCAGCTTATCGGTCACTCCGGATGATGGGGCTTCCTCCATCAGCTTTTGATGGTTTCTTTGGATCGAGCATTCCCGCTCAAACAGGTGAACGGCATTTCCGTGCTTATCGGCCAGAATCTGTATTTCGATATGCCGGGGCCGCTCCACGTATTTCTCGATCAGCATGGCTCCGCTATTAAAGGCATTTGTCGCTTCATTAACAGCCATCCGGAAAGCCGGTTCCAGCTCAGTGGATTTTGTCACCACCCGCATCCCTTTGCCCCCACCTCCTGCCAAAGCCTTCAGCATCACCGGGTATCCGATTTTTTTGATTTGCAACCGGGCTTCTTCCAATGTGTTGATCGGGACGCTGCTGCCTTTAACAACAGGCACACCAATACTGACGGCTAATTGCCGGGCCTCATTTTTGTCGCCCATCTTCCTGATAATTTCGGCCGAGGGACCGATAAAAATAACCCCTTCCCGGTCGCACAGCTCAGGCAGGGCCGGATTTTCCGCTAAAAACCCATAACCCGGGTGGATGGCTTCTATGCCATATTCCTTTGCATAACCCACAATCAACTCAGGACTTAAAAATACAGAACGTGCCGAACTCTCCTCCCGCACGCGGATCACCTCGTCAGCCCAGTTCAGATAAACGGCGTTGGCCTCCTGCGGCGTCTGAAAGGCATAGGTTTTAATTCCCATGTTCCGGGCGGTCTTAATGATGCGGACAGCAATCTCTCCGCGATTGGCTATCAAGATGGATTTAATCGAAATCAATGGTCAACTGTTTTAATGGTTAAAAGAAAATCCCCTGCCCTATGCTCTTTGCCCTGTGCATGCTACAGGGGCATGTTTCCGTGTTTCCTGGGCAGTTTTTCAAGGTACTTATTCTGCAACAGGTCGAAGGCGGTGATGAGCTTTTGACGGGTAACCGACGGATCAATGACCTCATCGATATACCCGTACTCGTCGGCGATATAGGGGTTAGCCGTCGTATCACGGTACTGTTGAATCAATTGTTGCTTTAGCTTTTCAGGGTCTTCCGCTTCAGCAATTTCCTTTCTGTTTAAGATCTTGATGGCGCCCTCGGGTCCCATCACCGCAACTTCAGCAGTTGGCCAGGCGAAATTGAAATCGCCTCCCATATTTTTGCTGTTCATGACGATATAGGCTCCTCCATAAGCTTTTCTCGTGATTACCGTTATTTTCGGGACCGATGCTTCGCCAAAAGCATAAAGCAGCTTGGCGCCATGTCTGATCAGTCCCGCGTGTTCCTGTTCAGAGCCGGGTAAAAACCCGGGAACATCTTCCAAAACGAGCAACGGAATATTAAAAGCATCGCAGAAGCGCACAAACCTGGCAGCTTTCACCGACGAATTTACGTCAAGCACACCTGCCAGCACCTTTGGCTGATTGGCCACAATACCAATAACCCGGTTGTTGAGTCGGGCAAAACAAACGATGATGTTTGGGGCAAATGATTCACTGACTTCAAGCATGCTGTCCTGGTCAATCAGGTTAAGGATGACATCGAACATATCGTAAGGCATCACCGATTCATCTGGTATAATCAGCCCTAACTTGTCGGGCCGGGCCGGTGCCAATGGTTCCTCATTTCCCACAGGAGGCAGTTCCACATTATTGGAGGGCAGATATTGCAAAAGTTTCCTTACACCTAGTAAGGTATGTTCCTCATCATCGTACACAAATTGTGCAACTCCGCTTTTTGTTGCATGCACATCCGCTCCGCCAAGCTGTTCGAAACTGATTTCTTCGTTTAGCACTTCACGCACAATTTCCGGTCCCGTGACAAACATCCGGGCCGTATGGCGCGTCATAAAAATAAAGTCGGTTAAAGCAGGTGAGTAAACGGCCCCTCCTGCTGCCGGGCCGAGAATTACGGAAATCTGCGGAATAATGCCCGATGATTTGATGTTTCTCAGAAAGATACCCCCATACCCGGTCAGACTGGCAATCCCTTCCTGAATACGCGCTCCTCCCGAATCAATCAGTCCGATTATCGGATGTCCCATGGTCCGGGCCATATCCTGCACTTTCGTGATCTTGGCCGCGTGCGCCTCTCCAAGTGAGCCACCCATAAAATTAAAATCCTGGGCATAGGCAAAAGCCTTCCGCCCGTTTATCCGGCCATGCCCGCAAATGACACCATCACCATACGCCCCCGGCTTATTTCCGTAGGTTACTGAACGTACAAAGGCATCCAGTTCTTCAAATGTATTCTTATCAAAGAGGATGTCAATCCGTTCGCGTGCTGTTAATTTCCCTTTTGAATGCTGGCGTTCTGCGTATGTTTCATCATACTGCGCCTGAAGTTTTTCATTTCGCTCATGAAAACGCACAAAAGCATTCCGGTTATCCCTCATTATCGTTATTTTATAATTACATCCTGGCTCGAAGCATTCCGCCAGGCGTTCATTTCCCTGCCGTTTTTCCGGAATACCTCAGTCATTAAACACGGAAGTGCGCTAAATGGTTTGTTCGTCTCTTAACAGGCGACAAAATAAAAAAGCCTTCCCATACGTTGGAAAGGCCTTGTTTCTCGTTTATGCTATCGGCTTATTGCTCCTTAACCGAAAATTTATAGATTGTAGTCGATTTCAGCGTGTCACCCGGATTGAGCACCGTATTCGGGAAATTAGGATGATTTGGTGAATCAGGATAATGCTGGGTTTCAAAACACATCCCGTAACGGTGTTCGTATTTCTTACCGCTTTTCCCCGTAAGGTCGCCTTTCAGAAAGTTACCGGTATAAAACTGAACAGCAGGCTCAGTGGTATAAATTTCCATAAAACGCCCCGACTGCGGTTCATATACGGTGCCACATAAGGTCATTTCACCGGCATCCTGATCCTTATTCAGAATATAGTTGTGATCGTATCCACCGGCAACTTTGATCGGAAGGAACTCTGAATCGATGCGCTCACCAATCACACGGGGAGTCGTAAAATCCATGTCCGTTTCCTTAATCGATATGATTTTGCCGGTCGGGATCAGTTCGTTGTCGATCACTTCCGTTGTGGAGTCAGCATCAAGAAAGACTACATGGTCTGTAATATCGCCGTTGCCCTCACCTTTCAGGTTGAAATAGACGTGGTTGGTCAGGTTGAAGGGACAGGCCTTGTCTGTGATGGCCTGGTAATCGATCTTCAGCCCGTTGTCGTTTGTTAAGGTATAGGTCACCTTGACTTCCTTATTTCCGGGGAAGCCGGAATCACCATCCTTGCTCAGCAAGGTCATCTCAACTGCAGGGCCTTCGTCGGTTTTTATTTCTTTCGCGTCATAAACCTGGCGAAAAAAACTGTTCGTTCCCGAATGCAGGTTAGCCTTATGGTTATTCACTTCAAGCTCATACGTTTCTCCGTTCAGTTCAAAACGGGCATTCCCGATGCGGTTGGCATACGGGCCCACAACAGCTCCCTGCCCGGCATCCAGTGTTGCGTAGTCTTTAATCGAATTAAATCCCAGTACCACGTCTGCCATGTTTCCCTGGCGGTCGGGAACTTTGACCGATACAATTTTAGCACCGTAATTGGTTAGGGTGACCTGAACTCCATTGGCATTCTCAAGAACAAAGAGCGTCGTTTGCTTTCCGTTGATTGTACTGTCAAATGCTGCTTGCAAATCCGGAGCCTGGTCTTTTTTTGCGGGTTGCTGGCAGGCAAAGCCAAGGACAAGAAATAGAATTGCTAATCTTTTCATTCGTTTACGTTTTATGAACTTATTATTTTTAAATTTTAATTTTCTGTTTTAATCCGGCAACGGAACTCCATGTCAATAATTTGCTTTAAATTTATATCGTTATTTTAACCCTTACATCCGTTTTAATTTGAAAGCTTAAAGATATTCTTTTATTACAAAACAGCAATTAAAAACACAAACCGATTCAGTGATGGATTCTCAAAAACATCAATACCTGTATATTAAAAATATGGTTTCTTCTTTGTGCATTAAAACCGTGACGGAGGAAGCGATCAACGCAGGATTGAAAATCAGATCTGTCCGCCTGGGCTCTGTTGTTTTGTCAAAAGAAGGTACAAAAGCACAACTTAGTCTTTTTAAGGAAAGAATGGAGAAGAAAGGTTTTCTTTTGGTTTCCAATAAACGGGAAAGAATGATTGAAGCCATCAAGACTGAAATCATCAATCTGGTGCATTACGAAAGTAAAATCCCGGGGAATCAAAATTTTTCAAGCTACCTCTCCTTTGTTCTTGGAAAAGACTATTCTTATTTAAGCGCCCTTTTTTCGTCTTCCGAAAAAACGACCATTGAGAAATACATCATGTTTCAGAAAGCAGAAAAAACGAAGGTACTGCTGCTTGCCGATGAACTCACATTAAGTGAGATTGCTCAGAAACTGGGATACAGCAATACACAGCATTTAAGCTCCCAATTTAAGAAGATAACGGGTATGAGCCCTTCAGAATACAAAAAATCAGAGAATAATTTCTCTTTACAATCTGATCCGTCCGATAAGGGGGAAATTGAGAAAAAGACAATCGCGGACCACTCGGTCAACATCTGAAACGAGCACATTGCTTCAACACGCCCAACAGCACCATCGTATAAAATCACAAAATCTTACATCTTTTTCTAAAAATTCCGTAAAATCTTTTTCGGTTATCATTTGTTTCTTTGTACAGGAATCAATCTGATGACGAAAAAGATCAGCCATATTATAATTACTCTGCTTTTGGTTATACTAACCATTGGGGTCTCCGTGTCCAAACATTACTGTGGCGGCACACTGGTTGAAGTTTCTCTGTTTTCGAATATTGATGATGCCGCATGCCAGGAAGGAAACAACACGTGTTCCATGGGTGATTGCTGCCATAATGAGCACCAGGTCATCCAAATGCAGGAGGACTATGTGACATCGGTCATCCATGATTCAGTTCAGTTTTTCCCGCTTTTCCTGACGGCGATCGATTTAGCTGCGTTGCGGCCGGTACTTTTCAAATCGGTTAGTTTAAATCATCTTTCTCTTGCCGAATCACCACCGCCTCCGGATAGAATGACAGTCCTTTCCGGATTGCAGGTTTTCCGTTTATGATTGATCTTGATGGTTGTTTGTGTCTGAAGGCATAGCGCTCTGCAAACATGCCGGTCTGCAAGCCGGGCATGACATTCATCAATAAATTATTCACTTATAATCAATCATCAATTGAAAACGCTGATACGTTTCTTTTTGGAGAATAAGGTAATTTCCTTATTATTTCTGGTTGCTGTGATCAGTTGGGGTATCGTTACTTCTCCCTTTGGCTGGAACACAGGCATACTGCCTTCCGATCCGGTACCGGTCGATGCCATCCCCGATATCGGTGAAAACCAGCAGATTGTGGCTACTGAATGGATGGGCCGTTCACCAAAAGACATTGAAGACCAGATTACTTACCCCCTGACCACTTCACTTCTTGGTGTACCCGGCGTCAGGACGATCCGGAGCACGTCTATGTTTGGAATGTCGTTCATCTACCTCATATTTGAAGATGAAGTGGAGTTTTACTGGAGCCGTTCCCGAATTCTGGAAAAATTAAATTCACTGCCTTCCGGCACATTACCCGAAGGGGTACAACCGGCACTGGGGCCTGATGCCACAGCGCTTGGACAAGTCTTCTGGTATACGCTTGAAGGACGCGATCCTGCAACAGGAAAACCCGCTGGTGGCTGGGACCCGCAGGAACTGCGTACCATCCAGGACTACTATGTCAAATATTCGCTTTCGGCAGCCGGCGGTGTTGCTGAAGTCGCCTCCATCGGAGGTTTTGTAAAGGAATACCAGGTTGATATTGATCCCAATGCCATGAAAGCCTTTGGTGTCTCGGTAATGGATATCATGCAGGCTGTTAAAAAAAGCAACCTGGATATCGGAGCCGAAACGATCGAACTGAATCAGGTTGAATACATGATACGGGGACTGGGATACCTGAAAAACCTGGACGACCTTAAAAATGCAGTTGTTGCCGTCCGCAACAATGTTCCCGTCAGGATCAGCGATGTGGCAAAAGTCAATTTCGGACCGGCTACCCGGCGGGGCGGACTCGACAAGGAAGGTATTGAAGCCGTTGGCGGCGTGGTTGTTGCCCGCTATGGCTCAAACCCAATGGAAGTCATCACCAACGTTAAACAAAAAATTGAAGAAGCAGCATCAGGATTACCTTCAAGAACACTTGCAGACGGTACGGTCTCCAAAGTAACTGTGGTCCCCTTCTACGACCGTACCGGACTGATCCGGGAAACCATCGGCACCCTCGAATCAGCGCTTTCGGATGAAATCCTGATCACCATCATCGTTATTATCATCCTGGTGTTAAACCTCAGGGCTTCCATCATCGTCTCGGCCTTACTTCCTGTAGCCGTATTGATGACCTTCATTGTCATGAAGCTGACTCAGGTCGATGCCAATATCGTTGCCTTATCGGGAATCGCCATCGCTATTGGGGTGATGATCGACGTCGGGATCGTGTTTGTGGAAAATATCATCCGCCACCTCGAAATGCCGGAAAACAAGAAACTAAAAGGCAGGGTGCTGATCCACGTGATTTATACGGCAACCACCGAAGTTTCACCGGCAGTTATGACAGCCCTGGCCACAACAGTTGTTAGTTTTCTCCCGGTATTTGCTATGGAAGCCGCCGAAGGAAAATTATTCAGGCCATTGGCTTTTACCAAAACATATGCCCTGCTCGCCTCGTTTATTCTGGGCATCGTTGTTCTTCCGACACTTGCAAACATCTTCTTCTCTGTCAGGTTTGACAGAAAACGGATCAGCCGGATCTTCAACAGTATTTTAATCGCTTCCGGAGTCCTGTTTGCTGTGATTTGGGGTCAGGTTGCAGCGCTGGCACTGGTATTGGTTGGACTGAATAACCTGCTGGAATATCAATGGCCGGAAAAACGGAAAGAATTTCCAAACTACATCAACGTTGGGATAACCGTGCTGGTTGCCCTGTGGTATCTTTCCATTGAGTGGCTACCCCTGGGGGCCTCGAACAGCAACTTCGTCAATTACCTGTTTGCAGGAATTCTGATTGCCTTGATCCTGGCAGTTCTGATGCTGATTGTTCGCTTCTATATACCCATTTTAAGCTGGACGCTCCGTAACAAATGGAAGTTCATGACCATGCCCATATTCACCATTCTCTTTGGAATTTTGGTTTGGCTGGGTGTACACCGCGTTTTCTGGTTTATGCCCGGTTTTGTTACTGAAACAAAAGCCTGGAACTCGTTCAATCATACTTTTCCCGGTACCGGCAAGGAATTTATGCCGGCGCTCGATGAAGGATCTTTTCTGCTCATGCCAACCAGCATGCCGCACAGTGGCATCGGTAAGAATACAGAATATGTCGAATTACTTGATCAGCGGCTAATGGCGATTCCGGAAGTAGATATGGCCGTGGGGAAATGGGGCCGCGTCAATTCTGCCCTGGACCCGGCGCCTGTCCAGATGTTTGAAAACACGATCAATTATTTACCCGAATATATGCTGGATGAGCACGGACGCAGGATGGCTTTCCGGGTAGACAAGAAGGGAAACTTCCTGCTGAAGGACAGCACAAGCTATCACCCCGGTCGGGATGGATTCCGAAAGATTACACGGGAACAGCTTATTCCGGATAAAAACGGTGAATACTTTCGCCAGTGGAGACCAGAGATCAGTTCGACCGATGACATCTGGAATGAGATCGTGAAGGTGACCAGTATTCCCGGACTTACCTCAGCTCCGAGGCTGCAACCCATTCAAACCAGACTGGTCATGCTATCGACCGGCATGCGCGCTCCGATGGGCTTAAAAGTATATGGTCCGGATCTGGAAACGATCGAAAAAGCAGGCATGCAACTGGAAGGTATATTAAAGCAGGTACCTTCCATCCAGGGATCCTCTGTTTTTTATGACCGTGCCGTCGGAGCTCCCTACATCGAGATCAAACTTAACCGGGAGTCCATAGCCCGTTATGGTATGACCATTGCTGACGTCCAGGATATTTTGCAGGTCGCTGTGGGCGGAATGGCGTTAACAAAAACGGTTGAAGGACGTGAACGGTTCCCGGTCCGGGTCAGGTATGCGCGCGAACTGCGGAACACGCCGGAAGCGATCGGCAAAATCCTGGTCCCGTCGATGACCGGCGTACAGGTTCCTCTTGGTGAGCTTGCCGACATTGACTACGCGAGGGGTACGCAGATGATCCGCAGTGAAAACACCTTTTTGAACGGCTATGTGATTTTCGACAAAATTCCGGGACTGGCAGAAGTGGATGTCGTGGAAAAAGCGCAGGATTTCCTGAAAGAGAAAATTGCTCAGGGAGAATTGGTCCTGCCCCATGGAGTCAGTTACAGCTTTGCAGGAAATTATGAAAACCAGATCCGGGCTTCAAAAAGACTGGCAATCGTAATCCCGATCAGTCTGGCGCTGGTTTTTCTGTTGCTGTATTTCCAGTTTAAAACGTTTACGGCGTCATCGATTCATTTTTCAGGCGTTTTCGTTGCATTCGCGGGAGGCTTTATCATGCTGTGGCTATACAGTCAGCCCTGGTTCCTGAACTTTTCAATTGCCGGGACCGATATGCGGCATCTTTTCCAGATCCATACCATCAACCTAAGCGTGGCGGTGTGGGTCGGATTTATCGCACTTTTTGGCATTGCTACTGACGACGGGGTGCTGATGGGCACCTATATCCATCAGGTTTTTGAGGAAAGGAAACCCCAAACGGTACAGGAAGTACGTGAAGCAGTCATCATTGCCGGGCATAAACGGGTAAGGCCTGCCATGATGACCACTGCTGTTGCAATCATTGCCCTTCTGCCTGTTCTGTCCTCAACCGGAAAAGGATCGGATATCATGGTGCCAATGGCCATACCCACCTTTGGAGGAATGATCATTCAGATCATGACCATTTTTGTGGTGCCGGTACTACAGTGCTTCTGGCGTGAAGGAGAAGTCAATAAACAATTAAAAAGGTTGAAAGATGCAAGCAAGTAAACTCATCCATATCATCGTGCTGCTACTGGTTTCCGGGTTCACGATGGGACAGGAATCCCTGAATGATCATCTCAAACGGGCCGCGGAAAATAATCCGGAAATAAAAGCGGCTTTTAGCCGGTATCAGGCGGCCCTTGAAAAAGTGCCTCAGGTAGGATCGCTGCCTGATCCGCAGGCTTCTTTCGGCATTTTTACCCGTCCCATGGAACTGATGGAAGGAAATCAGATCGGCAACGTTCAGATCATGCAGATGTTTCCCTGGTTTGGCACACTGAAAACAGCAAAGGACGAAGCTTCTCTGATGGCTATGGCCAGGTATGAAGCCTTCAATACGGCAAAAGCCGATTTGTTTTATCAGGTCAAACGATCCTGGTACCAGTTGATAAAATATGATCATGAAATCGCCCTTGTTCTGGAAAACATTGGCTTGCTTGAGTCTCTGGAAAAGCTGGCTCTGATCAAATTGCAGTCTCCCCTGTCAGGCGGGTCAGGACGGGCCATGCCCGGCTCCGGTGCTGCAAACGGCTCTGCCGGATCAATGAACAGTCCCGGAGGCGGAATGACCGGAATGAACAGTGCAGGCGCCGGAGCAGGCAACCCATCTTCTTTGGCGTCAGCTTCGACTGTGCAGAGCTCAATGAACAGCCCACAAACCGGCATGCAGGACATCCTCCGTGTAAAGATGGAAACCCTTGATCAAAAAAACAGACTCGCTCAACTCACCGATCAGCGAAAAACGGAGCAGGCCCGCTTCAATGCCCTTTTAAACCGGAAAATCGATACTCCGGTAATCCCTTCCGATTCACTAATGCAGCAGTACCTTCCCGCTGACAAGCTCCGGCTTGCCGACAGCATCCTGTCAAACAACCCCATGCTGGCCATGCTTTTAAAAGAAGCTGAATCGTACACGGCAATGGAAGAAAAAGCCGGAAAAATGGGCTTGCCGATGGTGGGTCTTGGCCTGAACTACATGCTTATTCAGGAAAGTGCAGGAAATGAATCAATGATGAATGGAAAGGATATGATTATGCCCATGGCTACCGTTTCCATACCGCTGTTCCGCAAAAAATACCGTGCTATGAAAAATGAAGCGCAGCTCATGCAGGAAGCCACCCGTCAGCAGATAACCGGAATGAAAAACAGTCTGCTGGTTCAGCACACACAACTCATCCAGGAACTGGACGATGCTGAGCGAAAGATCAGCCTGTACCGGGAACAGGAAGAGCTGGCGCGAAAAGCAACGGATCTTCTGCTTTCGGGCTATGCAACAACCGGAAACAACTATGAAGAAATTCTCCGGATGCAAATGAAGATTCTCGACTATGGATTTAAGCATATTGAAGCCGTCACCGATTACAACACGACCGTTGCAATGGCCGAAAATCTGATGAACACACACTAAAAATGATACCTATGAACACTCGAAATTTTTTCTCAAATAAACCGGTAAAAAGCGGATTACTGTTATTTGCCGGACTATTGCTGGGCTGGTTGTTTTTTCATCAGGACGCACCCCACGAAAGCACAGAGAAAACGGGATCTCATGTGCACGGGCATCAGGGGGACGAAAAGTCGGTCTGGACCTGTTCCATGCATCCTCAGATCAGGATGGAACAACCCGGATCATGCCCGATTTGCGGAATGGACCTGATCCCGCTTGAAAATCAAAGCGAGGGAACGGATAGCCTGGCTATTGAAATGAGTGAATCGGCTGTGAAACTGGCCCAGGTACAAACGTCTGTCGTTGGAAAAGAGCGTGCATCAAAGGAAATCCGCTTATTCGGAAAAATCCGGACCGATGAACGACTGCTGCAGTCCCAAACGGCTCACGTTCCCGGCCGGATTGAGCAGCTCTTCATCAATGTGACCGGCGAACCTGTAAAAAAGGGACAATTGATCGCGAAAATCTATTCCCCCGAACTGATCAACGCCCAGAAGGAGCTGTTGGAAGCCTTATCTATGAAGGATAAATATCCTGGCGTAGCAGAAGCAGTGAAGGAAAAACTGAGGAACTGGAAGTTGTCTGAAAGTCAAATCGAAGAAATCGAACAGTTAGGCAAGATCACCTCCACCTTTAACCTGTATGCCAACACCACGGGGATTGTTACTTCCAGAACTGTCAATACCGGCGATTATGTCAGCACAGGAGGCGTCCTCTTTGAAGTAGCCGGCTTGTCAAAAGTCTGGGCTGTCTTTGATGCTTACGAATCGGACCTCCCATGGATTTCAATGAGTCAAACGGTTGAGTTTACCACCCAGGGCATTCCAGGCAAAAACTTCGAAGGCCGTGTTTCATTTATCGATCCTGTGATTGATCCTTCAACCCGGGTTGCCAGGGTAAGGGCCGAATTGAGTAATCCGGGACTGCAACTTAAACCCGGAATGTTCATTAACGGAAATCTGAAGCAGGAAAGCGGGAATGACAGTGAACAGCTCACGATCCCGCAGTCGGCTGTTTTATGGACCGGTACCCGTTCTGCAGTGTATGTGAAAACTCCGGGAACCGGAACGCCATCTTTCAAAATGAGGGAAATCACACTGGGATCATCAATAAAAGATGCGTGGGTCGTTCTTGACGGATTAAGTGAAGGCGATGAAATTGTGACCAACGGGACTTTTAGTGTTGACGCCGCCGCGCAATTGGCAGGGAAACCCAGTATGATGAACCCGCAGGGAGGCGAAAATACAATCGGGCATCATCATGTTTCAACGGATGCCAAAACCGGGAGTGAGCCGAAAACGCAGCAACAGCCAAGTCAGACCGATCCTGCATTCCAGGCTCAGTTGACTGAAATTTACAGGGCCTACCTGAACATGAAGGATGCATTTGTGGTTTCAGATGCTCAGAAGGTCAAATCAACGGCCAATCAGGTAAAAGAGGTATTGGAGAAGGCCCGTTTGAAACAGACCGGGGGCAATGCCCGTATGCAATGGGCAGACCATTTATCAGCTCTCCTGACAACAATCAATTCAATCAGTGAGTTATCAGATATCAGGGCACAACGAAATGAATTTATCAGGTTCAATTCAGCCTTTTACGAAAGCGTTAAAAAATTTGGCCTGAAAAATGTTACTGTTTATTATCAATACTGTCCAATGGCCAACAGCGATAAAGGCGCCTGGTGGTTTAGCAGCTCCGAAGAAATACGGAATCCATATTTCGGGGACGATATGTTGACTTGTGGCGAAACAAAAGAAATTTTAAATTACAAATAATTATGAAGTACTACATCAGTAAAACAATTCAGGGGGATTTTGACCAGGCCGTTATGCAGGTAACAGAATCTCTGAAAAAAGCAGGATTTGGTGTCATGACCGTGATCGATATGCAGGAAAAACTAAAGGAAAAACTGAACGTTGACTTCCGGAAGTACAAGATACTGGGAGCCTGTAATCCTCCATATGCCTACCAGGCTTTGCTGCATGAAGATAAAATCGGGACCATGCTTCCTTGCAATGTGATCGTGCAGGAACTGAACAAAGATGAAATTGAAGTTGCTGCAGTAGACCCGATGGCCTCGATGATGGCCATTGAAAATGAAAGTCTTGGTACGATCGCCCGGGAAGTAAAAGAAAAGCTGGAGGGAGTCATTGCCTCGCTGTAAGCATCCCGGCGAAAGGGGATCTGAAATAAAAATTAAATAATGATTGTATGAGACAGAAACTGATCGTACTGGCTGCTCTGATCATGATGAGCGCCGGAAGTCTTTATGCCAAAGACAAAACTGAAAAATTCAAGATAAAGGGAAACTGTGAAATGTGCGAAAAAAGAATTGAAGGAGCAGCCATTTCAGTAAAGGGAGTGACAAAAGCCAACTGGGACAAAGAGACCAAAATGGCAGAGATCACATTCGACGACAGCCTGACAGACATCCATCAAATTCAGATGGCCATAGCGAAAGCCGGGCATGATACGCCAATGCACAAAGCTTCGGACGAAGCCTACAAAAAGCTGCCGGGTTGCTGCCATTATGACCGTACCGGCAAAACGGAGCCAGGTCATCAGCACGGTACCGGGACGCATTGATGAATCATCGATCTGAAACCTTCACGTCAACGCTATTCACTAAATATCGGAAGCAATGAGCCGGATGACAGCCCTGGCATTTCTGGTCTTTCTTTTCTCAATGGCCGGAGCCCAAAACGGAAAAAAAGAGACACTCTTGAAAAAAGGTTGGAATATCGGCGCATTGCCCGCTGTTACCTATGATACTGATCTGGGAATTCAATATGGTGCATTCGCCAATTTGTATCATTTCGGAGATGGCAGTCGTTACCCGGAATACAACCACTCCTTCTATCTGGAGTTATCCCGGTATACCAAGGGAAGCGGTGTGTACCGGTTCAGTTACGACTCTGACCGGCTCATCCCCAATTTGAGAACGACCGTTGACCTGAGTTACCTGACCGATCTGACCTACGATTTTTTCGGGTTCAACGGGTATGATGCCGTTTACAATAAAAGCTGGACAAATGAGGAAGATGGGTCCTATAAAACCCGGATGTTTTATAAGTACGACCGGAAACTGTTCCGCTGGAAAATTGACTTGCAGGGCAAGCTTACCGGAGAAAAAATCAGATGGATCACGGGGATCAATTTTCTTTCCTTCAAAATAGCACCGGTCAATATTGAAAAACTGAACAAAGGAAAAGGCGGGGAAGATCTCCTGCCCGATGTGGATGCTTTGTATGACCAATACATTCAATGGGGGCTCATCAGCAAGGAAGAATCAGATGGCGGATTTATTCCTGAATTCAAAGCAGGTTTGGTTTTCGATACCCGCGATAACAGGCCAAACCCAATGAAAGGAATCTGGTCTGAAGCGGTTGTGGTCGTTTCGCCGGAGCTGCCGGGAGCCGAAAGTTCCTTTTCAAAGATCAGCTTTACCCACCGCCAGTATGTGACGCTGATCCCCGACGATCTTTCCCTGGCCGTACGTTTGGCCTGGCAATCACCACTCGGAGGAGATGCTCCTTTCTATTATCACTCGCAGGTGATCACATCCTTTCTGAAAGGCTCAACTTCCGAAGGACTGGGCGGATCCAAAACACTAAGGGGAGTTTTAAGAAACAGGGTGACAGGAAAAGGAATTTTCTTTGGTAATACGGAACTTCGCTGGAAAGCAGCCCGCTTCCGGTTCCACAACAATAACTTCTATGTGGGGTTGAATGGCTTTACCGACTTTGGAAAAGTCACAAAAAAAATACCACTATCTCCGGATGGGTTCAATGAAGGCAGCATCAAGGATTATTTTGACCCCGGAGCAGAAAAGCTGCATGTATCTTACGGAGCGGGACTTCGTGTTGCCATGAACGAAAACTTTATTGTTGCCTTTGACTACGGACTGGCATCCGATAAACGTGATGGCAATTCCGGATTTTACATGGGACTAAATTATCTTTTTTAAAGGCCTTTTAAAATATAGGCCACAAAAAAGCCGAGGTAATTTCCGATCGCATATCCGATCACGCCGGTTGTCAGACCGGTAATAATCACTTCTTTATTCCGCAGTGCACCTGCAACAACCGGGACGAACGGAGGAGAGTACGTAAGCGCAGTGATGGTAATGATGGTAGTATCGGTGTCTACTTTAAAAATCCAGGCCAGGAAAACATGAACCACCATGGAACCAAAAATAGCAAATGCAACCAGCACAAATAAATGGAGAAAATCCATGTTGAACATGTTGCGCAGATCGCCCATGCTGGCCACTACCAAAGAAAAAACAATCACAAAGTACATCCCCAGTTGAAAGGTTTTGTCAATCCGGTTCACGCTTTTGATCATACTGGCCAGCAGCCCGAGTGAGGTAATCGTGAGTACAACCACCAGCATTTTTTCCTGTTCCCGGACCATAAAGCTCACTGCAGCTCCAATGGCAAGGATCAGGACAGATAATGCCAGCGCTTTCAGCAGCGGGATCAGATTTTTCCTTTTGAATATCCCGTAGAAACTATCCATCTCGCCTCTCCCCTGCTCCATTACAGTATTTCCGTCGCCATGCTCCTGCTTCGGAAAAACCGGTAGGAACAGATTAAAAATCCTTTGCGCAAAAGTTAGCAGGAATATTAAAGCGATACCCCCCGCCATCATCTCATAGGTGTGCGTCAGAACAAAAGTCGCGGGCTCTACTTCCAATGCGGTTCCGATTGCCGCCAGATTTGGCGTTCCACCCGTATAGACTCCAACCAGCATACCCGACACTTTCCACAGTTCAGGAATTTCATCCTTAAACCAAAAGTAACCCGCAAAAATAACCAGGATCAGGGAAACCACGCCAAGAACCAGCGAAAGCATGGCGCCTTTTGCAAATTTCAGCCAATGGCGAATATCCATGGAAAATAATAAAAGAGGAAGGGCCAACGGGATCACGATGCTCATCATCAGATCCTGAACCCCTGCAATCTGGTTTGCCAAAAGATCAGTCTGACTGATCATTCCCTGTTCCATATAGGGCATCAGTTCAGCCGAAGGAAGGCTGGTTTTTCCGGACAGGATGGTTCGCAAAGCCCGGGTTGGCGCAGGAAAAATCCCGATATTTCCGATAATTAAACCGATGATATAAGCCAGAATAACGGCCCCGACCTTATTGAGCGTGTCGGAAAGCTGTGTCAGATAAATGATCAAAACCGGTACGCCAAAATAAAAAATGATTAACAAAATCCAGACAAGCATATTGGAAATGGTTACAGGGTTACAAGGTTAAGTGATTACGCATAAATTCAGAAAATCAGAACCTTATGAATTTTCCTTCTGGCTGATTTTCCGGATCCGGATATTCAGATATGCAAAAATAACAGTCATAAAAGGACTGATCAAATTAAAAAAGCAATAAGGCAGGTAGTCGAATGTAGCGACACCAAGCACCCGGGACTGCGTTGCCCCGCAAGTATTCCATGGAACCAGAACAGAAGTCACCGTTCCGCTGTCTTCCAGTGTCCGGCTTAATACTTCCGGCTTAAGATCTTTATCTTCGTATGTTTTCCTGAACATCCTCCCGGGCACAACAATGGCCAGATACTGATCGGAAGCCGTGACATTAAAGAAAATACAGGAAACGACGGTGGAAGCAACCAAAGAGCCAGTCGATCTGGCCCGCTCCAGAATCGGGCGGGTGATCCTTGCAAGTAATCCGCCGGATTCCATAATTCCGCCAAAAACCATAGCTGATATAATCAGCCAGACCGTATCAAGCATTCCCCGCATTCCTCCGGTCGAAAGCAGTTCATTAACATCCTGATCAGGAGTTACGATCTCGATATCACCAAACATGGCCTGCATGGAACTCAGATAGGAAGCCTTGCCGTAACCGGTTACCTCGCCTGCAACATCCTGTATTACATTTGGCTGAAACAAAATGGCGAATAATGCACCCAGCAGCGTGCCGATCATCAGTGAAGGTATAGGCGGAACTTTTAGCATAATAACAGCAAACAGAATCACCGGCACAAGAAATAACCAGGGCGTCACATTAAAAGCGCTGTCAATAGCTGCTTTGACATTTCGAACATCAACAGCGGCATAACTGAAATCGTAATTTAACCCGATAAACAGCGAAATAATCAGGGTTAAAGCCAGGCTGGGAACAGTTGTATAAAGCATGTATCTGATATGCGTAAAAAGATCGGTTCCGGCCATGGCTGAAGCCAGATTGGTTGTGTCGCTCAACGGAGATATTTTATCTCCAAAATAGGCGCCCGAAATAATTGCACCGGCAACGACCGCCTCATTCATACCAATGGCTTTCCCCATTCCAAGCAAAGCGACACCAATGGTAGCCACTGTCGACCACGAACTGCCCGTTGCCAGCGATACGATCGAACATACCACAGTTGCTGTAGCCAGAAAAAGAGACGGATTAATCACATCCAGCCCGTAATAAATCAATGCCGGAACAACTCCGCTGATCAGCCAGGTACCTGCCAGGGAACCGATCAAAAGCAGGATCAGCAATGCCGGCATGGCCGAACCAATGGTATGGACCACTTTCTCACTCATGGCCTCCCAATTCCGGCCGTTTCGCCTGACAATGACTCCCGCAACAGTAGCCGACAACAAAAGCGCGATTTGATTGGAACCGGCCAGGGGATCATCGAAAAGGATGACATTTACCGACAGTAAGATGATCAGAATAAGTAAAGGCAGTATCGCTTCAGCAAAATGGGGTTCCCTCCTCATGATGTCTTTATATATGGATCAGATCATAAATAACGGAATAAAAACTAAAAAAGACAAAAAAGTATGCTGCTATTGCTGATGCCTTTCACTTTGTACAAATTTTCGAAGAATACCTGTCAACTCCGAACATTCCAAAACACCTTCATTCATCCATTTGACAGTTCCGGATTGAAATAAAATCAACGTGGGCAGATTTTTAACCCGGCACTGCGAAGCTACAGCAGGATTATGATCCACATTGACCTTAATAATCCGAATGTCTTTTTTAAAAACATCTTTTATCGCTTTCAGGGACGGCAATAACTGTTGACAAGGTTCGCACCATTCGGCGTAGAAATGAAGTAATACCGGCCTTTTCGACTGAACGATCCGGGCAAGACGGTTATTTATTTCCATTCTGTATTCCCTATCCCAAATTATTTGTTATCCAACGAACAACTATCAAAATAGAAACAGGATCTATCGAAAAATAGTTTCAAAAATCAAATAGATAATACTGATAAGCGATAGATAAAACAGAAATTAAAAAAGTCATCCGGTTTAGGTGGATGACTTTTTGAGCGGGAGACGGGATTCAAACCCGCGACCCTTAGCTTGGAAGGCTAATGCTCTATCGGCTGAGCTACTCCCGCTTTTTAGTTTCAAGTCCGAGGTTCAAAGTTGCGGAAACGCTTGAACTTTAAACGTTGAACTCTTAAACTCTTTTGTGGGGAGAGCAGGATTCGAACCTACGAAGGCATGAGCCAGCAGATTTACAGTCTGCCCCAGTTGGCCGCTTTGGTATCTCCCCGTTTACAATATCAGACTTTCAGTCTTCAGATTTCCAGATCTTCGGATAACTGGATTCTCAGACTGTCTGATTATCTGAACGTCTGAATATCTGTCTTTCATCTTTCCGTTGAGCCGGATCTCAGATTCGAACTGAGGACCCCGAGATTACAAATCACGTGCTCTGGCCAACTGAGCTAATCCGGCGAGGTCATAAAAGTGGGTAAGCGATCTGTATCGCACCGCTACAACCACCTACCCTTGCTGTCTTCCGACCCTGGGGGGATTCAGCGGGAGCTGATCGTACAGGACTTACCCGGCGACAAAAGTATAAAAATTTGCATTCCTGCCAAACGAATCCATGACTATCCGGATACTTTTTCCGGATTTAACAATCTAACCTGCTAACGATCAGTAAAATATTTTAGAAACTTTTTTCAAAACCGCTGACAGGACCCATTTTTGCTGTTAAAAACCAGCGGCATGCCCGATGGCAACCGGAAAATCCATATATTTGTTTTCAAAACTCCTGTTAAACATTAAAATTATGGAAGAAAAATCAACTTTTTGGAAAAGTGCTATGACCAATGGTTTATACCTGGGTATAGCTGTAGTTCTGTTTGGCGTCATCCTTTATGTGCTGGGCCAAAGTCTCAATCCTGCAGTGTCATGGATCAGCTATGTCATTCTTGCTGCCGGTGTTTATCTTTCGCAATTAAATTACAGGAACAAGGAACTTAACGGAAGCATCAAATACAGCACATGTTTGGGTTTTGGTGTGGCCGTGATGTTGTTCGCCGGTATTATTCAAACGGTCTATATCGTCGTTCTGTTCAAATTGGATCCCTCCCTGTTGGATCAGTTGAGGGTCATCCAGGAGGAAGCGATGATCAAACAAGGTGTATCAGAAGAAGACATTGAAAAGGTTGGCGAAATGATGGGTTTTGTCAGGAATCCGTTCATCATTGCAATTTCAGGCTTACTTACCTTTGCCTTACTGGGATTTATTATCTCATTAATCACCTCAATTTTTGTTAAGAAAGACAATCAGGACAATGCTTTTGAGGAAGCAATGGAAGAAGTAAACCAGGAAGAATAACAGGAAATAAACACGGTTGCAAGTCTTCCGGATATCAGAAACAGATCCATATGAATATTTCGATAGTTATTCCATTACTTAATGAGGAAGAATCCCTGACTGAACTGGCCGGATGGATCAAAACGGTCATGGATGAAAATTTGTTCTCCTATGAAGTTATTTTCATTGATGACGGGAGCAGTGATCAGTCCTGGAAAATCATTGAGGAAATCCATCGGGAGAATCCGGCAGTTAAAGGGATCAAATTCAGGCGGAACTATGGAAAGTCGGCTGCCCTGCAGGTTGGTTTTGCCCAAACCCGCGGAGATGTCGTGATCACCATGGATGCTGATCTTCAGGACAGTCCTGAAGAAATACCGGAACTCTATCGAATGATCCGTGAAGAGCATTATGATCTCATTTCAGGATGGAAGAAAAAAAGGTATGACCCGATCTTTTCGAAAAACATTCCAAGCAAATTTTACAACTGGATTGCACGCCGGAGTTCAGGGATTAAAATACACGATTTTAATTGCGGACTTAAAGCTTACCAGGGACGGGTTGTAAGAAGTATTGAAGTATATGGGGAAATGCACCGATATATCCCAATCATCGCCAAATGGGCGGGATTCAGAAAAATCGGGGAAAAGGTGGTACAGCATCAGGAACGGAAATACGGAAAGACCAAATTTGGCTTTGAACGCTTTATACGCGGACCTCTCGATCTGTTGTCGGTCATCTTTATTGTCAAGTTTGGCAAGCGTCCCATGCATCTGTTCGGCGTTATCGGGACCCTTGTTTTCATGGGCGGCTTTTTTGCCGCCCTATGGGTCGGCATTAGCAAGCTGAATGCGGTGGCTCAGAATATGACTGCCCCAAAAGTAACCGAGAGCCCCTATTTTTACCTTGCCTTAACGGCGATGATCATCGGAACTCAATTATTTCTGGCCGGATTTATCAGTGAACTGGTTTCCAGAAATTCAGCCGAAAGGAATAAATACCTCATCGATAAAACAACCGATTAATTTTAGCCCGGATGGCATAAACCGAACGACAATATTTTGAGGCCCGCGTTAACAAAAAGGTTACCGGGAAAAACAGATCATCAGAAATAGGGGAATTTTTTCATATTTTCGGCTATTCCTTTGCAATCAAATGCATGGGCAATAAGTTGCACAACCATCTCCGTAGCGAATCTCGAAACATCAATGACCACGTCATAAGTTTCCACAGCATTCTTGTCTTTCAAAAAGTATTTATGGAGGTTCTCTCGTTCCAAATCGGTTTCTTTGATATACTGAAGCGCTTCCGCTTCGGATATCTTTCTGGAGGAAGAAATCCTTTTGACGCGCCATTCAACCGGAGCAATCAGCCGGATATGCAGCGCATTCTGAATATCACCGGAAATGACATGACCGGCACGTCCCAAAATGATACAGCATCCGTCGACAGCAAAATTGTGGATCACATCCCGGACAGTTTTCAGGATTACCCGGTTACTTTTATAATACTTATCGGTGAATGCCGATAAAATTTCATCGAACGTAAGATTAGCATTGAATTTCAGTAACCGCTCCACCTTTTCCGGAGCAACTTTTAATTCCTGAGCACTTTCAACCAAGACTTCCTTGCTGACAACCTGCCACTTTTTCTCAAAAACATGCTTATTCATCTCAGCAGCCAGTAAATGACTGATTTGAAGGCCGCCGCATCCGACTTCCCTGGAAATGGTAATTACAGGGCCGGGAACTTTAATATAGGGGCTTTTCTCATTCGCCTCCGCTTCCTCCATTCGTTTATTCAAATAACTGACTAAATAATTTTTCATGTGTTTCTGTTTTTGTTGTAATATACAACTTCCGGATCAACCTTCTTTCAAGTCATCAAACGATCGTTCCGTTTCATACATTTAACATGCACGCATTTTTTATACCAATTTAGCATATTGGCCCTATCCTGCCAAATTTATTTTCTTATCTTTCATCCGCAAATAAAGAACATGCTCGTTCCGTTACTGTATTAACTGTAAAAAAAAGACTATGTTCCAAAAGGAAATTTACAGCGCGCGCAGGAGAAAGCTTGCAGAACGCATTCATGGAGGGATCATTCTGCTTTTAGGGAATAATGATTCGGCCATGAACTATTCGGATAATCCCTTTCATTTCAGACAGGACAGTTCCTTCTTATATTTCTTTGGACTTGATTTCGCGGGGTTGGCAGGAGTTATCGATACGGACTCGGGTGAAGAAATAATTTACGGGAATGATCTGGATGTGGACGACATTATCTGGATGGGCCCCCAAATCAGCATGCACGAAAAAGCTTCGGGGGTCGGCGTAAGAGAATCATTTCCTTTTAGCCAACTGGAAGACCGGGTGGCCAATGCAATTAAACAAGGTCGGAAAATCCATTTTCTTCCACCCTATCGTGCCGATAATAAACTTTTACTTCACGAAATACTAGGTATAGCGCCTGCCCGGCTTCAGCACTACGCATCCCTTGAATTAATCCGGGCCGTGATCGCTTTGCGGTCGGTCAAGGAACCATGTGAAATTGAAGAAATGCGAAAAGCGTGGAACATTGGCTACCGGATGCAACTGGCCGCCATGAAAATGGCCCGTCCGGGAACCTGGGAACAAAAAATCGCCGGAACGATCGACAGTATCCCCCTGGCGATGGGTGGAAGGCCTGCCTATCCCACGATTCTCTCCCAAAACGGGGAGATCCTCCATAACCACAGTCATCTGAATCACCTGCAGGAAGGAAAGCTCCTCCTTGTAGATGCCGGAGCGGAGAACAGCATGCATTACGCCTCCGATTTTACAAGAACGTCACCCGTAGGAGGAAAGTTTACGCTCCGCCAGCGGGAAATCTATGAGATTGTTCTTGCAGCAAACAATAAAGCCCGCGACCTGACAAAAGCAGGAGTGACCTATCTATCCGTGCATCTGACTGCTGCAGAATTGATTACATCGGGTCTAAAAGCACTGGGAATCATGAAGGGAGACGTGGCGGAAGCGGTAAAAAACGGCGCGCATGCTCTTTTTATGCCGCATGGCCTGGGGCATATGATGGGGCTGGATGTGCATGACATGGAGGATCTGGGACAGATTTATGTTGGGTTCGATGACGAAGTACGTCCGGTCAACCAGTTTGGGACTTCTGCCCTTCGACTGGGTAAAAGACTTCAACCCGGATATACCCTCACCAATGAACCGGGGATCTATTTTATCCCGGCATTGATTGATAAATGGAAGCATGAAAAGATTAATAATGCCTTCATCAATTTCGACAAGGCAGACAGCTACCGCGATTTTGGAGGTATCCGGCTTGAAGATGACCTGCTGGTAACAGCAACCGGCTGCGAGCTTTTGGGCGACCGGCTTCCCATCACGCCTGAAGAAGTGGAAGAAGCTATGCGCGACCAGCAACCGGGTGCATCATCTTTCTCCTGAGAGCAACCGTTCTCTGGCCTTCTGTGAAGGCCGGAGAATGATCCGGAGCGACTGGTCGAATGTAAAATATTTCCAAAGCCAGTTAATAAAGATCAGCATGCGGTTTTTGACACCAACAATCGACATCAGATGGACAAACATCCAGATCAGCCATGCGATTGTTCCGCCAAAGTGAACAAATGGCAGATCCACAACAGCCCTGTTGCGGCCAATGGTCGCCATCGATCCTTTATCCCTGTACTCAAAGGGTAATGGCTCCTTTCCTTTTTGCAACCGGATAAAATTAGCTGCCAGATTAATAGCCTGTTGCAGAGCGACCTGGGCAACCTGCGGATGCCCTTTTGGATATTTATCGGTGGTCATCAGGGAAATATCGCCAATTGCAAAAATATGGTCAAATCCTTCGACCTGATGATACCGGTTTACAATGAACCGGTTTCCCCTGGTAATCGCCTTTTCACTGATCCCATCAGGATGCTGCCCCAGTACGCCGGCGGCCCAGATCAATGTTTCGCTCGGAATGATCCGCCCGTTATCCAACGTGATTTCTTTCCCGTCGTAGCCTGTCACCGTATGGCCAACCATCACCTGAATACCCATTTCCTCCAGATACGCTTTTGCCTTCCTTCCGGATTCCGGACGCATACCCATCAATAAATGGGCATTCGATTCAACAAGCGTGATCTGCATCCGTCTGAAATCAAGATCGGGATAATCCTTGGGAAGAATGAATTTTCTCATTTCCGCCAGAGCACCGCAAACTTCAACCCCGGTAGGTCCGCCTCCAACCACGACCACATGCATCAAACGCATGAGTTGTTCCTCATCACGAACAGTCACCGCTTTTTCAAAATTCAGCAGAAGCGTGTTTCGTAAATAAACAGACTCGGAAACGGCTTTCATCGGTATGCTGTATTTCTTAAAATTCTCAACTCCAAAAAAATTGGTTGTTGCTCCTGTCGCCAATACCAGATAATCGTACCATACTTTGCCAAACATGGTTTCAATCATCTTTTCTTCAGGATAAATCCGGTCCACATTGGAAACGCGGATAAACACATTCTTCTCCTTTTGGAAAACTTTCCGCAGGGGAAATGAAATTGCACTGGGCTCCAGTCCGGAAGTGGCTACCTGATAAAAAAGAGGTTGAAACTGATGATAATTATTTTTGTCGAGTAATACCAGTTGGTAACCTTCATGTTTTAGTTTGCGGGCCAGCTTCAGACCTGCAAAACCCGCACCCACGATAACGATGCGTGGTGCTCCCGTTTCGGGCACATTGATCGGCATAAAATTTTTTATTCTTTGAAACAAGTGAAACAATCGAATGTTGTAAAATACCCGTAAAATAAAAGTTAAATCAAGCTCCATTTATCTCCGGCTAAAATGATCCGGTTTTATCAATTTATTCATTAATTTCATACATTTACCTGTCGCAACCCGATCATAAAGCTTAAAAGAGATGACTGATTATTCCAGAATTGATGCTGGCTCCGGAGTCCCCAAATACCGGCAAGTGGAAGATATGATCATTTCTGATATTGAATCAGGGATTTTTAAACAGGGACAACGCATTCCTTCAATCAACGAAACAAGTGAAGAACTGCTTCTTTCCCGCGATACCGTTGAAAAAGCCTATGTACAGCTCAGGAAGAAAGGAGTTCTGGCATCCGTAAAGGGAAAAGGGTATTACGTTAACAAAAGCACTGTCGGAAAAAAGATCAGGATCAGCCTGATCTTTAATAAACTCAGCAATTACAAACGGAGCCTTTATAATTCTTTTATACAAACGCTTGGAAAAAAAGCAAGCGTGGATGTGTTTATCTATAATTATGATCTTACTGAATTTGAAAATATCATTGAGAACAGCCTTTCCAACTACGATTATTTTGTCATACTTCCGCATTTTAAAAATGAGAATGCAGACGTGGTAAGTGTGATCAAAAAGATCCCAAAAGACAAAGTACTGATCGTTGACAGAAACCTGGATGAACTGAAAGATTATCCCGTCGTGTATCAGGAATATGACCTCGACATCCGCGAAGGACTTTCTGAGGCACTTTTTTTGCTAAAAAAATACAACCGGCTGAACCTGATCTTTCCAAAATCGGATTATTACCCGCCCTATATCAGGAAAGGCTTTATCGTTTTTTGCCAGATCAACAGCTTTGAATTCCGTATCCTGGAATCGCCTGCAGAAGATCAGATATCCCGAAAGGAAGTCTATGTCACCATCTCCGATAATGATCTTTACGATCTGATCAAAACAATCAAAAAAAGAGGTTGGACGCCGGGTAAAGATATCGGGATCATCTCCTATAACGAAAATCCGGTGAAAGAGATCCTTTGTGACGGCATATCAACCATTTCGACCAATCACGATGAAATCGGCAAAATTGCAGCCGAGATGATTTTAAAAAGAGAATTTAAACGGATAAAATGTCCGTTTAAATTCATTCACAGAAATTCGCTTTGACCGGGGATCTGTTCCTTGTGTTGACCTCGTTGCGTCTCTTTAAACTTTTTTCAAGAAGCAATGTTTGTTTTTGGGGCTACTATTGATTCTAACAAATCGTATCATGCAAAACAAAGCCGACAATTATAATTCCGGAAATGACCTGAACATTTTAATAGCCGAGGATGAAGAATACAATTACCTGTTCATTTCGGAAATCCTGAGCGAATATAATATCAGGCTGTCACGCGCCTACAACGGGAAAATGGCTGTCGATATATGTGCATCCAACGGCCGGATCAATCTGGTCCTGATGGATGTCAGAATGCCGGTAATGGATGGCTATGAAGCAACTAAAAAAATCAAGCAGTTCAGGCCTGACCTTCCTGTCATTGCACAAACAGCTTATGCCATGGAATCGGACAAGAAACAGGCCATGGATGAAGGATTTGATGATTACATCAGCAAACCGGTCAGTGTGGAACTGCTGATTGCTCTGATTGTCAAATATGCACCGGCCGGCTTTACATTAACACGGACACCAAAATAAATGACAATAAAATAAGCCTTCCGATAAAGATAAGCGAATTTTCAACCCCCGGAATACGATAATTTTGTAACTTCATAGCAAAATCCATTGGATTGGAAGCTGGATTATTCGATACAACCATACCTGATGCACGATGAAGACACAATTACATTGGTATAAAAAGTGGTATGAAAGTCAATATCAGTTGTTTTCAGGAGACCAGGAAATCGGAGAAGTTAGTCCGGTGGCATTCAGCAGCAAAACAATGGCCTGCATGAATGGTAAAAAATACATCTTCCGGCCTGAAGCATTTCTGCTAAGGAAAATTGACATTCTGGATGCCGGCACATTGGATCCGGTTGGGAAAATCCATTTTATCGGGTTGGGAATCAAAGGGGTTATCGTGCTGGGAGCAAAGGATACTTTTCAGTTAAGATGCAATAATCTGTTCACGGCCCGATGGACCATTTCGCATAACCGACAGGAACTGATCAGCTACACCGGAAATCAGATAAGAGGGAAAATAAAGACTGATTATCCTGATCCGGCTCTCCTGCTGGCCGGTTTGTACGCCAGTATTTTTCAATGGAGAAAATTAAACTTGCTGCTCATCATACTCATACCCATCATCCTGATCCTGATCAGAACCATATAAAAAGCAAAGAGCACAGTTTCCTGTGCTCTTTGCTTTTTATCTTATTTGGGGAGTTGAACCCCGCGGTCTTTGGCTATCTTTTCCAGCCGCTTCTGAAAATTGGATTTTTGCACCGGCTTCTTTTTATTCGCATGCAGTTGCGCCCGGATTTTATCTTCGTCAATCATTTTCTGGAACAGGAACATCTGTCCGATCGTGATCAGGTTAGCAAGAAAATAATAATAACTCAGGCCTGCCGGATAACTGTTCAGTATAAACAGGAACATCACGGGCATGATGTACATCATCGTCTTCATCCCAGGCATCGTTTGTGTACTGCTGGTTGCCTGTGAATTCATCATGGTTGAAAGGATCGTCGTCACGGTCATTAATAAACAGAATAAGCTGACGTGATCGCCATACAAAGGTATGTTAAAAGGCAAATTCAAGATCGAGTCATAGGACGACAGGTCATCAGCCCACAGAAAGCTTTCCTGCCGTAACTCAATCGATGCGGGGAAGAAGAAGAACATGGCAAACAAAATAGGCATCTGCAGCAACATGGGAAGGCATCCGCCCATTGGATTGACACCGGCTTTCTTATATAAAGCCATTACAGCCTGTTGTTTCTCCATCGGCTTATCTTTCCCGAATTTTTCATTAAGCTCGTCAATTTCAGGCTTCAATGCTTTCATCTTGGCCTGAGATATATAGGATTTATAGGTAAAGGGCAACAGGATGATCTTAATAAAAACAGTCAGTAAAAGAATGATAATCCCGAAATTGGCAATATGATTCCTCAGCAGGTTAAATACGGGGATCACCAGATAACGGTTCACCGGACGCAGAATTGAGTAACCCAGGCTAATCAGATTATCCAGTGAAATATCATATTGCCTGAGCGTCTGAAAATGGTTGGGGCCAAAATAGAAGCTCATGCCATACGTCTGCTCCTCCTTATTTTCGTAAGGCAATGCAATATCCGCAAAAAAGTCTCCGACATACGTATTGCTTTCCTCATGATAATCATATTTGATCTCGGCAGTCGGAAAAGCATCATCCGCAATAATGGTCGAATTGAAGAACAAGTGCTTGAAACTAATCCATTTTACGCGGGTTGTCAGTGTCTCATCGCTCGATTTTGCAGGGCTCAGCTTTTCTACGTCACCTTCAAAATACTTATAATTGACAGCGGTATAATTGTCTTCTCCGTATTTTGATTTTTTTTCCAACCGGGGACCGGCCTGGGCCCATATAAAATTCAGGTAGTTATTATTGGCCGCGATCAGTTCACCCATACCCACCATGCGAACATCAAATCCAACCATATAGGAGTTATGTTTCAGTGTATAGCGATACTCCAGGTATGAATCTTCATCCGCGGCAAGTTTCATCTGCAGGGATTTCTCTTCTCCTCCCAATTCCTCATTGTACTTTTCATTTCCTTCCTTGCCTTTCTTTACCTGGGGTCCATCCGCAATTAACTGTGTTTCCTGCACAGAAGGCACAAAATACAGATCATCGGTACGAATACTCCTGTTTTGGGCAAAAAAGTTCAGCCCGAACGAATTATCAGGTCCGTCAAACAGGATCAGTGGCAATGAATCATAAGTCTGGTAATTTTTCAATTCAACTGAACGGATTTTGCCTCCTTTTGAAGATATCCGGATCCGCATCAGATTATTTTCGAGGGTGATCAGCTTTTCTTCTCCGTTTGCGGCCTGACCAAAGGCTCCAAAACGATCAATGGCATCCTGTAAAACTTTCGCTGAATCGGCTACCTCCGTAAGGGTATCCTGCTTCTGCAGTGCCTTTAATTGCGCCTGGGCCGCAGCCTCCTGCTGAACCTGTGCTTCAACCTGAGCGATGGAATCCTGACGATGTTTTATGGCCTCAATTTCTTCCTGTGAGGGTTTATTCAGATAACTGAAACCAATAAAAACGGCAAAAATCAGCACTATTCCGATAATCGTATTCCTATCCATAAAAAAATCTAATTTTTTGAAATTAAAGCATTGACGCCTTTACAAAAGCAACGAACAAAGGGTGCGGGCTCAAAACGGTACTGCTGTACTCCGGATGATACTGAACACCAACAAACCATTTGTGGTCGGGAATTTCGATGACTTCAACCAAATTGGTATCCGGATTGATCCCGACTGGTTTCATTCCCGCTTTTTTGAACTCCTCGATATAGTGATTATTAAACTCATAACGGTGACGGTGACGCTCGTAGATTTCCTGCTGTCCATAAGCCTTAAATAAGTTCGATGATTTATCCGTGATCCGGCACAGATAGGCTCCCAAACGCATGGTACCTCCCTTTTCTGTGATCCCCTTTTGCTCCTCCATCAGGTCAATAACCGGGTAATCCGTTTTTTCATTCATTTCGGTTGAATCGGCCCCTTCCAGATGAAGAACAGTTCTTGCAAATTCAATCACGGCCATCTGCATTCCAAGACAAATTCCAAGGAAAGGAATATTATTCTCCCTGGCATATTTCACGGCAACGATTTTCCCTTCAATTCCACGATGTCCAAATCCGGGAGCTACAATGATCCCTGAAAGACCCGCAAGCATCTGCCCCACGTTTTCAGCATCGACCTTCTCTGAATGGATCAGTCTCAGGTTAACCCGCACCCTGTTCTGGGCTCCGGCATGGATCAACGCCTCCGTGATCGATTTATAGGCATCCTGTAATTCCACATATTTCCCGACAAGACCGATGCACACTTCACCTTCGGGATTTTTATGCTTATAAAGGAACTCATTCCAGTCGTCCAGCTTGGGCTCGTCCCGCAATGGCAATTTTAATTTTTTAAGCACCGTGACATCCAGTTTTTCCTCCAGCATTTTAATCGGAACTTCATAAATAGTGGGGACATCCAGCGACTGTACCACGGCGCTGATCTCGACATTGCAGAACAAAGCCACTTTTTTTCGGATACTGATATCCAGGTCATGCTCTGTACGCAAAACCAGAACATCCGGCTGAACTCCGTTCTCGAGCAACATCTTCACCGAATGCTGTGTCGGCTTGGTCTTCAGCTCGCCTGATGCAGCCAGATAAGGAACCAGCGTGAGGTGAACCACAAGCGCATTGTGCCCCAATTCCCATTTTAACTGACGCACAGCTTCAATGTAGGGAAGAGATTCAATATCACCGACAGTTCCTCCGATTTCTGTGACAACGATATCGTAATTCCGTTTGGTTCCAAGAAATTTGATCTTGCGTTTAATTTCATCCGTAATATGCGGAATGATTTGCACCGTCTTCCCAAGATAATCCCCCCGCCGCTCCTTGTTAATCACGGATTGATAAATGCGGCCGGTGGTCACATTGTTGGCCTGTGAAGTGCGAACATTCAGAAACCGTTCATAATGCCCCAGATCCAGGTCGGTCTCCGCACCGTCTTCGGTAACATAACATTCACCGTGTTCGTAGGGATTAAGGGTCCCGGGATCAACATTGATGTAGGGATCCAACTTTTGAATGGTCACAGAATATCCCCTGGCCTGTAACAACTTGGCTAATGATGATGCCAATATTCCTTTTCCCAGGGAAGAGGTTACACCTCCGGTCACGAAAATATACTTGGTTGCTGACAAAACTGAAAAATTTAATATTTTTTAAAACGCCAAAGTTAAGCAATAAAAACTATTGCGCTCAAAAAATTTAAGCGATAATTTGATTGTTTCGAATAAGCGGGCGCAAAGTCAATAAAAAAACCCGCTAAACTTTAGCGGGCCTGAATATTAGGATGTTAATCTTCATCCTCCATTTCGTCAATAATGCGGATCTTTTCCTTCAGAAATTCAATTTTCTCCTGGGTATTCTGGATTTTTTTGTTCACATCATCAATCAACGATTCTGCGTTCTTGGTGTTGGCAAAGAACCCAATGTTGTTGTTCAGCAGAGCCAGATCGTTCTCCATCTGTTTCAGACGGGTCACATATTTGTCCCTTTCAAAACGCATTTTATTCTGCCCTCTTCCGGAAACGGAAAAGTTAGACATCTTACTTTTGAATTTCAGAAGGTTGCGCCTCTGGTCATCAATTTTCAAATGATCAAAATGGGCATTGATTGCATCGCGGAATTCATTTTGTACGGCATCTTTATCTTTAAACGGCACATGTCCGATTTCCGTCCATCGTCTTTGGAATTCTCTCATCTGAGCCAGATCAGTATTTTCATCTTTGGTCAGCTTGTAGTTCTTCACCTCTTCAATCAATGCTTTTTTCTGATCCAGATTTTCATCCTGCTCATGATCGACTACAGAGAAATGCTTTGACTTCTGATCGAAGAAATAATCACAAGCCGCCCGAAAACGCTTCCAGATGGCATCCGATTGCTTCCGTGGCACCGGACCGATTTCCTTCCATTTCTTTTGAATGTGAATAAACTCATCCGTTGTTTTTTTCCAGTCCGTGCTGTCTTTAATGGTCTCCGCCTGAACACACAGCTCATTCTTCATTTGCAGGTTATTCACCTGGAACTCCTTGTTCTGTGCGTAAAACTCACGCTTGGCATTAAAAAAACGGTCACAGGCACTGCGAAAACGGTCGTATATCCGGTTGTTTTCCTTTCTGGGCGTGAAGCCGATTGTGCGCCAGATCTTTTGCAGTTCAATCAGGTCCCTTGACTTATCATCCCATTCCTTATGTGTTTCCAGTTCCGTGGAAGCAATTTGCTCAGCCTTCTCACACAAAAGCATTTTCTCCTGCAGGTTTTTCCTTTGCTCGTCTTTGCGTTCTTCGAAGTATTCCTGATGCTTTTTATTGATTTTGGAAGTTGCTGCTTTAAATCTTTCCCAGAGTTCATCCTTCGTCTCACGTGGAACCGGACCGATCTCCCTCCACTGTTCATGGTATTTTTGCAGAATATTAAACGCCTTGATAATGGAAGGTTCCAGTAACAATTCCTCCGCTTTTCCGCAAAGATTCAGCTTCAGCTCCATGTTCTTTTTCAGATCAAGATCGCGCAACTCCTTGTTTATCTTGATGTAATCATAAAAATTCTCCACATGGTGATGATAGGTTTCCCAAAGGTCCTTCAGCTTCGCCTGGGGCACAGGACCTGTGTCGCGCCACTTCTGCTGTAATTCCCGGAACTCCTGGAATGTTCGGTTAATCGACTCCTTCCGGTTCACCAGCGACTTAATCTCTTCGATAATATCATATTTAATCTGAAGATTCCGGTCCTTGTCCTCATCCAGTACCCTGACCTGATCATTCTTCAACTGACGGTAATCTTTCAGGAGGTTCTTCAAGTCCTCTTCATAGAAAAGGTTTCCGGAAACAAAATCATGTTCTTCACCACCATCTTTCAAAAATTTCCTTTTCTCTTCCTCGATATTCTCCCGGTGCTTTTTATAAAAATTGATTTTGATCCATTCGATCTCATCCTTGATATCTTCTTCCTTCGATCCTGTCACCAGTTCCCGAAGGACATTAATCAGTTCCACCTCTGAATAACCCGAATAATCAATCTTTCCCTGTGCTATCCCGGTTGTTGCTGCTTCGTCAAAGTCGTCTTCCGTTTCCGCAGCAGCGAGCTGATCCTCCTGATATTCAATAGCTTCATTCAATTCAGGTTCCGCATCAACCGGATCATCTCCGGTCAATTCCGTTTCTGCAGCGTCAACAACATCCACCTCGTGTTCAACGACAGGTTCTTCCGCCTCCGGGGGCTCAGGCAAAGCCGCTGCAACCTGCTCCTCCGGCGGCACACTGACTTCTCCGCTATCTTTGTCAGCCGGAATTAAATCTTCTGTTTCCGAATTCTGCTCAGGAACGTTTTCAGTTTCAAGTGCAGAAGTCTGGTTTTCCAGATGCATAGGCGCATTTCCGTTATCTTCGGAAACTGCTTCTAACTCATCATTTGAGTTTTTCAGATCTTCAGGTTTCATGGGTTCTCTTTTTTTATAATCGCAGGTAGTTTTCAGATATTTACATCCAAATCTACACTACGAAAATATAATTTTCAATACGAATAGTCAAAGAAAACAAAAATTAATTCAACAATTCGCGTATTTATTGTTTATTTTTTCCGGCTTGCCTGCAAACGCTTATCAAATCATGTCCTTAACAAAAAGAAGTTCCTCATTGTCTGAATTGCGCGTATACAAAAAAAGCTGCTTTTAAATAAAAGCAGCCCTCATTCCACAACCGGCTTCAATCATCAACCAATCTCTATTTCTCTCGATTGCAGATTTGACTTTTCTTTCTTGGCGACGGTTATTGTCAGAATCCCATTTTTAAACTTCGCATTTATTTTCTCAGCATCCAATTTGTCAGAGAGCCGGAATTTCCTTTCAAAATTCCCCTTCCTGAATTCGACACGAGCCTGCTTCGTTTCATTTTCTTCCCCCTTGTCGACCGCCCCTGTCACAATTAAAAGATCGTTGTCAACTGCTATTTTGATCTGATCTTTTTCATAACCGGGAATGGATAGTTCAACTTCCAAAGCCTGTTCTTCTTCATATAAATTGGCAGCCGGTTGATGAACCAGTTCATTCTTGCTGTACCGGTCAAAACAAAGTTCAGAAGAGAACAGATCATTTAGCAAACGATCAACCTGATTCATTTGGTATGCCGGATAGTTAACTTTTAAAAATTTCATCATTTATTTCCTCCTGTTATTTTAATTATTTTCCCATCGTTTGATCAATTCCTGTTCCAACCGTGATTTCAATTAATCTAATGCCATTATGTCTGTATGTCTTTTCAAATTAGCGACAATATGACATATATTACCACCACTTCTTCCTCATGGCCGCTGCGCAAAAAATATTACTTTTGCAGAAAAAATGCGCATTGATATCCTGACAGTAATTCCTGAGCTGCTCGAAAGCCCCTTCAGCCATTCAATTATAAAGAGGGCCAAAGCAAAAGGATTGGTGGAGATACACGTTCACAGTATCCGCGATTTTTCAACAGACAAACATAAGCGGACCGACGATTACGCATTCAGCGGAGGTGCAGGAATGGTCATGACCATTCAACCTATTGAAGCCGCAATCGACCACCTGAAGGCAGAGCGCAGCTATGATGAAATCATTTATACCAGTCCGGATGGTGAACTCTTCAGTCAAAAAACAGCCAATCAGCTTTCACTCAAAGAGAATATAATCATTCTGTGCGGACACTATAAAGGAGTTGACCAGCGTGTCCGGGATCATCTGATCACCCGGGAGATATCGATCGGAGACTATGTTCTGACCGGAGGAGAACTGGCTGCAGCAGTGATGACCGATTGCATTATCCGGTTGATCCCGGGCGTCATTTCAGACGAGACCTCGGCGCTGACGGATTCATTTCAGGATAATTTACTGAGTCCTCCCGTTTATACAAGACCTGCTGATTATAAGGGTTGGAAAGTTCCTGACATCCTGACCGGCGGAAATGACCGGCAGATCGATGAATGGAAAGAAAAGCAGGCTTATGAGCGAACGAAACGGTTAAGACCCGGGCTGCTGAACCAGGAATAGGAATTCCTCAGATTCTGCGGCAAATGGAATTATAGGGGCAAACCCGGCAATGATTCAGGTTGGTGGTTTGGGTGTAGACCGTTTCGGCGCTGAACAGATCTTCAAGCAGGCTGTTCAGACTTTCCACAAACTCATCGGCAATTTCCCGGTAATGCACAACCTGGTCATTTTGCCTGATCTCCGGCCTGAAGTCTTCATTGAAGAATTCATCAATTTTGTAAATAGCAGGTTGAACATTGTTATTGCCTTTGCTCCGGCGATAGATTTCAGAATAAACCAGAAGCTGAAAGATTTCCTTGGGGCGTTTATCTCTTTCACGATCATAGAATCCTTCGAATTCCCTGAATTTCAACAAGAGGTTACGGCCGGTTTTATAGTCAATAATCCGGATCACATCTTTTGCCTTGTCAATCCGGTCAACGATCCCTCCTAATTTTACAGGATATTCCCTCCCGTTCACCTTTACCTGAAAAATGGCTTCATGGTATCCTTCCAGGTCCAGAACGCTGAACGGAGCAAACTGCATATCATTCTGCAACATTCTGCTGAGGTATAGCTGAAGATTTTCAGCAATCAGTACGTTTTTCCCCTTCAGACGGACCTCTTTAAGGCTTTCGTCCTTCAGATATTCACGGGCAAAAGCAGCAAGCACGGCTTTCCCAATTCTGTTGGGATTTGAGGCGGCTGCCTGCAGATCCGCTTTGTTCACCTCTGCCATTCTCCTGAATTCGGAATAGATCAATTCGGCAGCATGATGAAACAGATTGCCAAATAACCGCGGGTCAATATCTTCAAGGACTTCATCTGCTTCTTTAAGATTGGCCAAATGACGGAAATAGAATTTCAAGCGGCAGTCCAGATACATATTTAATACACTGGGGCTCAAGGCCTTTTCTGAATAATTTCTCAACAGCCGCTCCTGGTGTGACTGATTGCCACGAATGACGATCGGATCGGAACCGGACGATTTAAAATCGAAATCGAAGTGATAAAACTCAGGTACCAAATCGGAATCATACTTTAACTGGAAGATAAACCGGCTCATTTCGCCGGTATTCAAACCATCGGTTGATGAATCATAGACCAATACCACATCTTCTGCACGGTGAAGCAGCCGGTAAAAGTAATAGGCGTACATGGCATCGTGTTCTTCATAAGCCGGAAGTCCAAATGCCCTCCTCAAATTGTATGGTATAAAAGAATGAACAACTGCTGTCTTGGGTAATTTTCCCTCATTGACCGAGAACAGGATAATCCGTTTAAAATCAAGCGTCCTGGTTTCCAGCACACCCATTACCTGCAATCCTGAAAGCGGTTCTCCTTCAAAAGGAATGGTAACCCGCTGCAAATGCCGGATAAAGATCCGGTGAAAAAGAGATAAGGTCATTTGTTCCGGCTGATATTTTCCCAGGGTATCAATCAGCCGCTGCAATGCCAGAAAAACCTGAAACAAATATTCAGCATCAAGCCGCACCGGTTGGTCATCATTCTGATGCAACCGGATTGCCATTTTTTTTATGACCGACAGGAACCAATCGGCCGAATCCCTCCAATTCTCCTGCTTTTGAAAGATCAGTTCAAGCAGTTCGTCTCCCTTCATATCGGAGGCCCGGATATAAACCTTATTTTGGCAGTTGATTTCCGTGACTATTTTCCGAGTCGCCTCACCGGCAATTAACTGGTGATTTAAAACAGCCAGGACGGACCGGTGATAAAACAGATCCTCTCCGTTCATTCTCCGGCGGTCCTTGTGCAGCTCGATCAACTGCACGATCAGGCTGTAAACGGGAGTACGCTGTAAAGGATATCCCATTGTTATATTGATGTTTTTTGACCGGCACCCGGCAGCAGAAACTACCGGAATCAGCAGATTCTCATCGGCAAGCACCAATGCGGCGGCATCAAAAGACCCGTTTCCCGTTTGATCAGGGAAAAATTGCTTCTGATTAATCACCTGTGTTTGAGCAATCTGTCCGGGGACCGAAACAACCTGCAGCCGTTTCAGAACAGAAGGCTCAGGGTCAGGAACAAATGCTCCGGGCATAGGAAAACGGACCAGGTTCCTCCTGATAAAAAGCCCGGCCTCATGTGCCGTATCTTTTAGGAAGTTTTCATCATAATCCCAGAAAAAATCGGCCTTACCGGCCAGTTGAAGCCACCGGAATAACTGGTCCTCACAGGCGTTCAGCGCATTAAACCCAACGAAAATATACCGGTCAGACCGCAATTTCAACTCTTTCCCCACGCTCAATGACTCAATGATATTTCGGCAGACCATCCCGCTGTACCCGTTCCCTTCAGCAAGTAATTCACTCCTGAAACGGGTATATACTGCAAAAAGTTTGTTCCAGATGTTCAGGAACTTCTCCCGGTTAACCGATGCCCCGGCCTTAGCCAAATTTCCCCAGAACATTTCGGCTGCCCGGATCTGTTCGGGCGTCAAATAGTCAAACTGTTTTTCTATTTCCTTTAAATCTGAAATATTTTGAAAAAGATCGCCGGCATTCAAAAGGTATTTATCAATATCATTAAAATCATTCAACAGGAGTTCACCCCAAAAAAAGAAATCATCCAGATCCTCCACATGACCGGTTTCGATCGTATAAATTTTGTGCAGTCCCAGGATTAAACTAATCTGGTCCGAAATTTGTAACCCTGACAACTGCGAAATGAGTTCATTGATGGTTAAAATTTCTGGTCCCAGGATGGGTGTCTCAATCAGGTCATTCAGGTAGGCATTGAAGAATACGCCGGAACGGCGTCCCGGAAAGACCACTGCAACACGATCAATATTTTTACCGTATTGGTGATACAGGAACTTTGCTGTCTGTTTTAGAAAAGGATCCATTCGCCTGTTAGAGATAAAATTTTAAAATTGAATACCAAAGGACGGAAAAACATTCCTTCCGGTCAAGCAGTTTATATCGATTATTCACTTTTTAAATACGTATTAAATATTTAATCCATGAAACAAACAATCTTTGACAACAATTCTTCAGACGCAAACACGTTTGTGTATGCAACAGTTCCGGGCCTGATAAACAGACTAACCGGATTCCATCTCATCACGCTTGGTTTATTCCTGTCATTCCTGTTGTTCTGCTCTTTGGCCCAGGCACAGCAACAAATCAATCCGCTCGAATCGACCCCTTATATTGAAGTAACGGGAGAAGGGGAAATGGAAACTATCCCGGATGAGATTTACCTGCGCTTTACATTAAAGGAACGCTACGACGGAAGAGATAAAACCAGCCTGGACAAGCTTGAAAAGGAACTGAGACAATTGCTCGCTGCGAACAAGTTCAGCCTTGATAATCTGTCATTAGCCGACGCCAACGCGGATTATATCACCATAAAAAGGCAAAAAAAGGATGTCCTGCAATCAAAGGATTTTATTTTAAAGGTTTCCACAACCTCTGAATTAACAAATCTATGGAATATCCTGGATGAAGTAGATGCCCAGAATGCTTATGTCAGTCGCGTTGACCACAGCCGGATCGAAGAACTGGAAAAAGAGGTAAAGATTAAAGCGGTGAAAAATGCGAAGGAAAAAGCTGATTACCTTTTAAGTGCAGTTGGCGAGCAGGCCGGAAAGATCCTGTTTTTACAGGAACGTGAAAACTTCACGCCCATGTATATGACCAAGACTCAGCAAAGAACAGAGGTATCCATGGCTGAAGCCGGTGACGGCAGTCAGCTTCCAGCCGAGCCGGAAATCGCCTTTCAAAAGCTGAAACTGAATTATAAAGTATTTGCCCGGTTTGCTATCGGCAAATAAGAAAGACAGATGAGAGAATGAGGAACAAGGCAACTTGTTCCTTTATTTTTTTCGCACAGAAGCAACATCTGCCTCAGTCACAGGATCATAGTTGTTCCCAAAAGAAGAGCGGACATAAGAAATGACCGTCGCCACTTCCTGATCGCTCAGGTGGCTGTGCGGGGCCATATAATTGTTATACGTTTCGCCCTCCACTTCAATCTCACCTTTAAGCCCGTTTAAAACAACATGAATAATGGAATCTTTGTTCTCAATATAGACACTTGAAGTTAAAGGGGGATACATCCCTGAAACACCTTTCCCGTTAGCCTGATGGCAGGTGGCGCAATACGATTTGTAAACCTGCTCCCCCGGATGTTTCGCTGCCGGAGTCTGTTCTGCCGGTTTTGCACCTTCACTGAAAGCTGACGTGTCAACCGGTTGTGGTTTCTCTTCCTTCGTACTGCCACATCCGGCTATCAATAACGTACAGGCCAGGCTCAGTATGAAAACGATTTTTGTTGTCATGAATGAAATTGTAAAAAGGTTATAAACGACTCGATGGTTTTTTGGTTCACAGGTGGCCTTGCTCTTTTCCACAGGTGTGCGATTCTCTTTGCTGAAGACTTACAAGCTGACTTATGATTTTTTATATGTTATTTTCCAAATTGTCCCTTTTTCATCATCACAGACGTAAAGCGAACCGTCGGAACCTTGCGCCAATCCGCATGGACGGTGTTTGGCATCATTTGAATTGGTAATCACGTCCACCCCTGCAAATCCGTCAGCAAATACTTCCCAGTTTCCGGTTGGGATCTTTCCGGAAAAAGGAACAAAAACCACGGTATAACCCTTTTGTTCCGTCCTGTTCCATGAACCATGGAAGGCAATAAAGGCTCCGTTTTTATACTTTTCGGGAAACAAGTCCCCGGTATAGAAGAGCAGGTCATTTGGTCCGATATGTCCCGGGAAAGCAAGGATCGGATCGTCTTTTGCGTCACAGCGGCCAACCTTATTTCCATCACCTCCGTATTCCGGGTTCAGCAGTTTTTTCTGCTGCGTCTGATCATAATAGCAATACGGCCATCCAAAGTCAGAACCGTCTTCAACCAGTAAAAATTCTTCTGCCGGTAATTCGTTGCTTTGCTCTTCGCTATATAATTCCGGATAAAACTGATTCAATTGATCCCGTCCGTGCTGAAGCGCGTACAGTTTTCCTTCTTTTTTATTCCAGTGCATGGCTACAGCGTTTCTGATCCCCGTGGCATACCGGTAACCATCTTTCATCTGATCCTGATTCAACTGATCTGCACGAAATCTCCAGATCCCGCCGAATTTCTCTAAAATGGGACAAGGATCCAACCCGGGTGAATCTTTTGTCCTGTCCTCTTCCTGGCAGGCGTTCGAGGGAGCTCCAACGGTTACATACATGTTTCCGCTTTCGTCAAAGCTAAAAGGTTTGGTGGCATGCTGATGCGTTTCCTCAAATCCGCGGACAATCACTTCATAGGCAGGATCAGGCGCCAGTTCGCCCGGATGGAGCTTATACCGCACAACAATCGTGTCAGCGCCAAAATATAAATAGCCATTATGCAATCCAATACCTGTCCCGTCAAAATCTCCGGCGTATTCAATCATGTCAGCTTTCCCGTCCTGCGTCGTATCCCTCAGGCAAACAATACCGCCGCCATTCTTCTCCCGGCTAAGTGAAGCATAAATATCTCCGTCCGAAGTTATTTCCATATGCCGGGTATGTCCCAAATCATCAGCAACAACAAGCGACGAAAATCCTTCCGGCAAAGAAAGACCGCCGTCATTCACTGTTACCGCCTCATCACTGTTCGCCTGCTTACTGTTCGGATTACAACCCATAATCAGCAATGGTATAAAAACAGCGAACAGCTTTAGGTTAACGCTCATGGCTCCTTTCATGTTTCTGTATTTTAAAGTTTATAATTTCTATCCCCGGGTATGACGGTTTAATTTCGTGTAAACCAAATAAGTTAAAATAGAAACATATCTGTTTCTCATTTTGTTTGTGAACGAAAATTTTTCTGTATTATTTTTCATTTCCTTTGAAGAAGAAACAATTTTTCATAAAATTTAGCTTTTGAAACGAGCATGATTTGTCAAAACACGAACACGGGTGAAAATTTATCATGCGAGCTCCATCCGACAACTTTAAAAGAAATTATTTCCGGATGAAAAAATACAGGATTGGTATTCAGCGTGAACGATATGTTATTTAAAGATTGGCCAAAGAATAAAAAGCCGTTGTACTGGATCACCGGAGTCTCCCTGACGGGGATCTCCGTATTGGTCTTTTTAGCGATTAGTTTTTCGTCTGACCGCTTAAAAAACAAATTGAGTCGCTATCTGGAAAAGGCGACCAATCACGAATACCAGATCAGCGCCTCAGCCATTCATTTTAATCCTTTCACAGGCAGGTTTTTACTCGACTCCCTCCGGATAACCAACAGGGAAAGAAAAGGTAATTATTTTACATTGCAGGCCGGGCAGGTCATGGTTTCCGGAATAATCACCGACCTGTTGTTTCCCGGAGCGTCTTTCACAATCGGTAAACTCAGGATGACGAAGCCCCTGATTGAAGTGTATAATGAACATATCAGTGACACTGAAAAAACAAGCAGAGAAAAACTATTTATAAAATTGCAGCCGGTTTTCAGTAAAACGTTGAAGAAGATCAGGATCGAACACATGGAAATCAAGGATGCAGAAATCAAGCATAATCAACAGTCGGGTGATCTTCGGGACCTCCGTGCTATTCGCAATTTTGATATCGCCATTACTGATTTTTATATCGATTCCGGAATGATCGCCAGGAAGGAAGAATTTTTTCACGCAGATGAGATTTATTTTAAAATCCGGAATTTCAACAGGATCCTGGGTGACAAAAGGCACCGGGTGGAGGTGGATCAATTAAGCTATTCCATGCAGGACAAAATGCTGAAAGGTGAAAATATCCGGCTTTCCCCGGTCGATACCCTGTCCGGTTCCGGAACCCTTTATTGGGTGAAAATTCCCGCTGTTGAGATGGAATGGGACAATCCGGTTCCGGCCACAGGCAGCGATACGATCAAAATCAAAACGGTAAATTTAAAGCAAAGCGAAATCAGGATCAAACCATCAATTGGTAAGAAGAGCGCTAATCTGAGGAATCTGCGCAATTTTGATCTTTTCGAGCTTTTCAAAAATGACTTCCAGGTCCTTACAGTCGGCCATGTTTCCATGGAAGCAACAAAAATGCGTATTGGTTCCGGAAGCGATAAGGACAGTATCTATCAGGAATTTAAATCAATCCTAATCCACATGAATGGCTTCAGGCTGGATTCGTCCGCCTGGATGAATCCGGCAAAGATTCTTTATTCCGATAATTTCAAATTAACAGTTGGTTCCTACCTACTGAAATTCAACGACCGAGTGCATCAGTTTTCAGCAGAACATATATTTGCATCCAGCAGTGACAGTCTCATTCAGTCGGGCAGCATGCGATTGATCCCTGTCGGTCAAAACATCCGGGTTCCGGCAAGCGTCAGTCTGAATTGCGACAGCGTTCGTCTCCTGTCGGTCGATTTCAGTCGCTTGTTTCATCGCCGCGAAATGTCCTTACAGGAAATTGCCGCATTTAAACCAACGGTAAATATCAGCCAATTCAGAAAGCCGGTATCGAAAAACAGGGACAATCAGAGTTTACTGTATTACTTCATCGGGAACTACATTAAAGGTATTTATGCCAGGACAGTAGCCATTGAGGATGGACACCTGTCCATTAATAACCTGCAGGACCCTTCCGATAAGGGCATTATTGAAGCGGGCATTCGCTTCCGGCTGACAGGTTTCTCGATCGATTCGGTCACGGCACGTCAAAGCGAAAAACTATTCTATGCCACTGACCTTGATTTATGCTTCAATAATTACAACATGAAGCTCGCTGACGGCATTCACCGGCTGCAGGTAGGACAGATGAATATATCGAGTGCCAAAAAATTGATTTCAGTGCAGAATCTGCATCTTTTTCCCGATGACAGGATCAACATCCCCGAGGTTCTTGATCGTATGAAAAGAACGGAATTATACCGGATAAATATTCCCGCGCTCACTTTGCATCAGACCGATATCAATCGCGCTTTTTTTAGTAAAGAATTACTGATCAGTCGTTTCTCCGTGATCAGACCAGACCTCCATATCGAACTGTTCAGTACCATGAAAAAACAGGAAAAGGAACTGAATCTGGTTGAATTTTATGAATTGCTGAACAACTACCTTGCTCACATCGAGATCGGTGATTTCGATGCATCTGACGGTCAGTTGCGTTTGGTTAACCATAGCCGGAAAGGCAAGACTATTGATCTGACCAATCAATTTAACCTTCACCTGGATCATTTTGTGCTCAATGGTGATGAACTGAACAAGGACAGGTTATTGTTTTCTGATGATTTCGATCTGACGCTGAAAGATCATTTATTCAAGCTTTCAGACCAGGTTCATCTTTTAAAAGCAAAAGAGGTGAGCCTCTCTTCCGGGAATGCCTCCGTAACCGTTTCAGATGCCCTGCTCTATCCATCAGTCTCCAGTCCGTTTTACGGAGAGCTTCCATGGCACCTTCTGATCAAAATACCCCAGGTCAGGCTGGAGCAAGTCGACATGAAGCAAATTTATTTTAACCATATTCTTCAGGTTGGCAGCATTTCAATTGATTCGCCGGTGATTGAAATTTACAAGAACCTGGAACAAAGCAAATTGAACTTCAAGGATCCTGCCATTCCCCTTCCTGAGGAAATGAAAGAACTGACAGTAGGCAAAGCTTCGGTCAAAAAAGGGAAACTAAAAATATATAAAAACAAGGCTGACCAGCAAAAACTGATTGCCGGAGCCGACATTGATTTCCTGATCAGCGATGGCTCACTGAAAAGACCTGTCAATACCCCCACGGCCAGATTCTCGTCCGGGAATATTGAAACCAGGCTGACCGGACTCTACCTTGATCCTGAAAATATTGCCTATTCGATTGACGTCAAACAGATCGACTTTTCTTCGCAAAAAAAACTGCTGCAGTTAACCGGGCTTGATATCCGCTCCACGGATGCAGATCAGAAAAAAGTAATTGCGGGCATCAGTATCCCGACACTCCGGTTTGAGGAACTTGATCCGGTTGACGCGTTCCAGAATAACCGCTTTCATGCAGGTCACATTCATTCCGTTAAACCGGTATTTACGTTGAATCTGAAAGAAGAAAAGACCACCAAAAACCCGTTTTACATCCACCTTCCGCCGGACATACAACCCTTAATGGATGAACTTTCTGCAGGAAAAGTAATTGTTGAAGATGCGATGTTCGTTTTTCAGAAAAAAAATAAGAAGAAGGAGTTTGATCATATTTCGATCAGACTGGATGGTTTCCGGATCGACAGCATCCGGTCCGAAAAACTTCTCGGATCTGATAATATGACTGTATATAAAGACAATCAACAATTTACGGATAAAAACAAACACTATGATTTTTTGGTTGACCGGATTTCTTTTTCCAGCCTTAAAAATACATTCTCACTGTCGGGTATCAAGATTTCGCCCAGGTATCCCAGGGATGTTTTTCAAAAGATCGTTCGCTATCAGCATGATTATTATACCGGCAACATTGAAAAAATTGAGATGACCGGCATTGATCCGGACCGTTGGTTTAAAAAGCGGGAGTTGAAAGCCACAACGGCACTGGTCGTTCGTCCTCAGATGAACATCTACCGGGACAAGCGGACCCCTTTCAATGAAAAGCAATTCAGAGCAATGCCGCAGCAACTGATCCGGCAAATTGACCTCCCGTTCTATTTTGATTCAGTCCTGGTTGACGACGCAGACATGAGCTATTCCGAACAACCTGAAAATCTCCCGGGAGTCGGTGTCGTGCGATTTTCAAAACTGAGCGGGCAATTATTCCCTTTCACCAATATGGCCCCCCTCAAATACCCTGATATGACCCTGCTCGCGAAAGGTCTCTTAATGGATTCATCCCTGCTGAAAGTCCGGATGGATTTCAACATGGCCTCGCCATCCTGTCAGTTTAAAGTAAAAGGTTCACTTTCGCCCTTTCCTCTTGCCGTCCTGAATCCGGTCACCGAATACAACGCTCAAATCCTGGTCCGATCGGGCCAGTTGAACCGGTTCGACTTTAACTTTCAGGCCGACTCCTTAAAAGCAACGGGAAAGTTATGGTTCGCTTACGATGACCTGAAAATCTCTATTCTTGAACAAAAAGATGGTGACACAAAAGAAGACAGATGGCTGAGCTTCCTGGCCAACAACCTGATGCTGAAATCGAAGAATCCCAGAACAAAAACACTATTGCCCGATGATATCTACTTTGAGCGGGATCCTAAGCGATCGATCATCAACTATTGGTGGAAAACAATCTTCAGCGGAGCAAAAAACACATTTGGAATAAAGGATGAAGAGTAGTCAAGAGTACCCAACCCTGCTACCTTTTTCCCGGTTTCCGTTCTCCTTTGCTAATCCTTCGTATGCTGTACGGGGTCTTGTGCTGGGATTCATAATAGGTCCGCATTTGCATTTCAGCCAGAATACCGATTGTAATAAACTGAATACCTGTCAGGATCAGAATGAGCCCAAGTATCATAATGGGCTTTCCCCAAATGTCCTGTCCATTAAGTTTAAGGATCAACAGGTAAACATTAATAAAAAAACCAATCAGAAAAGAAATAAAGCCAAGAAAACCGAAGAAATGCATGGGCCGCTGCATGTACCGGCGGAAGAAAACCATCAGGATCAGATCGCTAAATACCCTTGAGGTCCGCCGAAGGTTATACTTTGATTTCCCAAATTCCCTGGCCCGGTGATTCACATCCACCTGCGTCAGTCTGACTGAACCTTCATAAGCCAGCAGCACCGGAATAAAACGGTGCAGCTCCCCGTATATATGAATACTTTTGATGGCTTCATTGGTAAAGACCTTCAGTGTACATCCCAAATCCCTCATGGTCGTTCCGGTCGATTCGCGGATCATATAATTAGCAATCCGGCTCGGTATTTTCCGCAGGAACGCACCGTCTTTTCTGTTTGCCCTTACTCCGGCGACCATATCCCAGTTGCCCTCCTGGCACATCTTCAGCATCATGGGTATATCGGCGGGGTCATTTTGCAAATCACCATCGATCAGTGCTACGTATTCCCCTGTCGCCTGGTCTATACCTGCCTGCAGGGCTGAACTCTGACCATAATTCCGTTTCAGTTCAACCAGCAGAAAATGTTCATCTTCAATAGAACGGACCATTTCCCTGGTCTTGTCTGTGGAGCCGTCATCAACAAAAATGGCTTCGTAATCCATACCGGTAAGTGCGGCTGCGATCTGTTCACTAAGCGGCTTAATGTTTTGCTCTTCATTGTAAACACAAATAACCAGACTTAATTTCTTCATGATCTACATTTTTGCAGTGGCGATACGAAAGTAAAAAAAAAGATAACACGCGGTCCAATTCCCTGTGCCATTTTAAACGGACAAAAAAAAGCTCCTTTTGGCGGGAGCTTCTTAATTCTTACAGATTGAGTTTCTTCCGTATATTTTTTGGAATGGCGTCCTTATGGACCATGATGCTCATAGTTTTATACTGAACGTAAGCTTTGGATGCAAAGAAGTAGCCTCCGTAATCATTATAGTCGCCCCACGAATTCTTTACCTTATAATAAAAATTACCGGCCTGATCCTTTGCTGTACCCATGATCAGCATGCCATGATCATCCGTTGTCTGGTAATTATCAAAGCTGATTTGCCTCATTTCCTGGGTAATCTCTTTTTCCTTTCCGGGCTTTTTCAGTTCATATAACTTTTCTTCTTTTTCTTTTTCTGAAAGCTTTTCCCATTTTGCAATTTCAGCATCAGACATTTCAGCTTTATCCAATTCCGGGATCACAGCCACCCCTTCCTTTGACGTGCTGAAGCCCTTTTCGCTGACATCAGCAGCCCAGGCCACTGTATACCCGTTTTCAATCGAATTATCGATAATCGCCTGCATCTCTTCCATCGGGACATTGTATACTTCCTCCCACATCCAGTTGTCAGGGATTTCGATAATGAATTTAGTATAAAACGGATGGTGTGTATAAGAGGTGATCTCGACATAATCGTCCGGATTCAAGCCAACGTAATCCCGGGCAAAACTTAACGGCGTATATTCCTTCCCTTCATATTGAAACTTTTCGGGAAGCTCCCCAAGATAAGCATTCAATGTTCCCCGAATGACATCATCCCAGGCCCTGCTGAGCTTTTTATTGCGGTTCAGGACAACTCCGTCAACCTGGTCTTTCAAGATTTCATCCATTTCACCATGAACATGTTTTTCTTCCCCGTAATTTAGACCCGCGTAAACCGACTCGGGAACAATTCCATAGTTCTCAATGACGTGGGTCACATCATGAAAAGCGCCTCCGGCCGAAAAATTAAGGTTACCATGAACCCTTACGGCTTTTACAGCCTTTTCGTCATACGTATGCCATACTACAAACATTTCAGACAAATCGACTTCCGGTTTTCCCAAACGGATCATTTCAGCTTCCAGAAATCCCAGACCTGAAAATGACCAGCAGGTGCCTGAACGATACTGATCCTTCACCGAAGTCACCGGCAATTCTTTTGTAACAGTAAAATGAAAGCCTTTTTCCTCTTTTTCACCATCCTGAGCGTATACAGCAGCATTTAACAGAAAAAGGATGCCGGCCAGCAGCGCATACAATCTGATTCTTTTCATTTTCTTTCGTTTACTTTTCAATCGACCTATTCAATTCACGTCCTAAAAACTGCCCAAAGATAATCAAACATTTTCCGGATGATCATACACAGGAAATGTTCCAAAACAGAAAATGATCTGCGCGGGCTTTTTTTAGGCCTGATTACCCGATAAGTATAACCCGGTTGGTTTCCATTACAGGGAAATCTTTTTTTTTCAATGAATTTCTGCATGCGTGCCGTAGCAGTGCCATTTGCATCGCGCTTTGCCGTTATCTTAATAAATTCTTTCCCGGAATGCGCGACAGTGCCAGTTCATTTACTTAAATTTGTGAATCTGTTCTAATTAAATCAACTATTTATGAAAAAGCTCTTTTTCCTATTGTTTATTGGTATAGGTGTAACCGATCTGGTTTATTCGCAGTCTGACAAGGTCCAGGAACTGGGAATATTTACCGCTGATTTCAACGGCTTCGGAATACGTTATAAAGTAGGGACAAACAACCTCCTGTATCGTTTCTCTGTTGCCTCTCTTTCCATGAGCAGCGCAGAGTATGATTTTGGCAGCGTTACCCAGGATGAAGATGATCATGGTCTGGCATTGGCCGGTGGATTTGAAATACCGGTTTCAATGAACGACCGGTTCGAAGTTTTCTACGGCGGCGAAGCATCATTCCAATACGAAGATGGGGATATGGTGAACGAAGATGAAATTTCAAAGATGAAATTCACCGGTTACGGATTGAACGCAGTTTTGGGATTTTCCTATTCTGTTTCACCAAAAGTTAAGCTTTCCGCGGAAATCACCCCCGGTTTAACTTTCATTAAAGTAAAAGAAGGTGATTTGGAAGTCAGTGGATGGAAATTTCAGTTCAATAACCAGGATGCCGTAATTACATTAGGGTTCCGGTTCTGAAGTAAATGATATGACTAAAAAGCCGGGCCTCCAGGGAAGTCCGGCTTTCGTTTTTGAACTGATCCCTATTCCATTCGTTTAATCTGATCTTTCAAATTTTCAGGATATTCAATGTCCGACAGCGCGATCGAAGGCATAGTCGATCCAATCTGAATATCCCGCGTCTGGCTTCCTCCAATGCGGAATGCTTTCCCCGGTCCTCCGAATGTTAATCCGTCAAAACTAACCTGACGGCTGTTTACCAGACTGACAAGATTTCCTTTGTCGGCAAAAAGTGAAAGATCTTTGAACGCTATTCCTTCTGCATAATTAAGCGATATCCCTGTTTTGGCTTTGATTTGCATGTTTTCGAAGGTCATATTTTCAACAGGCATCTCCGGAAGCCCCTGGATCATTAGTGCTTTTTCAGCGCCATCGCAAAGAATGTTTTTAAAATACATATTCCGGAATGCCGGTGTTTTTTCATTCACCGGCATTTCTTCAATTTCAAGATCGCCGGTTAGCGGATCTTCCGAGGGCGACTTCGATGCATAAAAGAGATTAAAGCGAATCGCTTCAGTTGGAATATCAATCATCCTGATATTTTCCATATAAATATGCTCCACCACCCCGCCACGGCCACGAAGGCTCTTGAACCTCAATCCGCAATCAGTACCGATAAAGGTACAGTTGGAAACAAATAAATTACGGATGCCACCCGACATCTCGCTTCCGACAACAAAACCACCGTGCCCGTGATAAACGACACAGTCGCTGATCACAAACAATTCTGTTGGTTTGCCGCGTTCCCTCCCTTCGGCATCCTTGCCCGATTTAATACAAATGGCATCATCGCCAACGTCGAAGCTGCAATTGGTAATCGTACCGATCCGGCACGATTCCAGGTCCAGTCCGTCGCCGTTTTGCGAATACCAAGGGTTGCGGATGGTCAGGTTACTCAGGGTCAGGTGCTCGCACATCAGCGGATGGACATTCCAGGCGGGGGAATTCTGAAAAGTCACTCCCTCCAGCAACACCTTGCGGCAACCGACCAGGCCGATCATCACAGGTCGCAAATAGTGCTTGTACGGAACCATATTCTCAAGGGTCTGCACGATTGGCAACCCGTTTTTGGCGGCCAGTTCATTTCCTTCTTTCGACTGTTCGGAAGGGTACCAGCGATTATCGCCGACGATCACTCCACCCGAAGCAACCAAATCGTTCCATTGCGCCGTTGTAAGCTTTTCCCTTTTTACCTGCCGCCAGTAACCTCCGTTCCCGTCTATAATGCCTTGCCCCGTGATGGCTATATCTTCCAGATCATGGCCACTCACCGGCGACTGGCACCGAATCGCTTTCAGTCCTTCATAATACGATTCCACCAGCGGATAATCTTCGATATTGCCACTAAAACGGACCAGTGCGCCATTCTTCAAATGCAGATTGACATGGCTCTTCAGAACAATCGGACCAGTAAGCCAAATCCCTTGCGGAACCAGCACAACGCCGCCACCTGATTGAGAACACGCAGTAATTGCTTTCGAAAACGCTTCCGTGTTTATCACCCTTCCGTCAGCAACGCCTCCAAAATCAAGCAGATTGAAAGTATCAGCATTAAATGAAGGAACCTGAACCTCCGGCATTTCAAAGGGCATTTGCAGGTTCGCTTCCTTCACCTCCGGTACAGGCTTTTGTCCCGGCTGACAGGAAATCAGGAATGCAAGACAAGATGTTAAAATATGATTACGTGGTGTCATGATCTGATAATATAAGTTTGATTAAACGATGTATGACCTTTTTAAAGCTACTGACAGAGAGTCCAGTCGCCGAAAATTTCACTGATCTTATACCGGGTGATTTCATTTTCTGTCAACTGATGCGACCAGGATACCCGGGCAGCGGCAGAACCACCCGCCCCACGGCTCCCGAATTCGGCGTAGTACGCAGTTTGCTCACGTGTGGTGCCCGACCAGTTGATCCAACCCTGTGGCAAGATATGAGGCCCCATCGTGCAGTTCAGGAAAACAACCCGGGCAAAATCGCGCCAGGGTCGCCCCAGGTAAACCTTTTTCACTCCTTCCTTGGCAGTGAGGTTACAATTCAGAAACACGTAACCAAAAAGGCTCCCTTTCGGGGTACTTGCAGCTGTTATATACGAATCGGATAAACTGTAGATGGTACAACGGTCAAATACCGCCACGGCATCCCCGAAGATAAAATCGGTGGTGCCTTCGATAAAACAGTTTTTGAAATACTGCCGGCTGTTTTCACCTGCCGCATAAACCGTATCCTGATGGCCTTTGATCCGGCAATTCAGAAATTGGCAGCGGTCTCCCTCCACGTGCAGAGCCACCGCCTGACCAACCGGTACCGCTGTATTTTCAATTGTCAGGTTTTCAGCAATGAAATCGTTCGCCTCCACTTTCAGGGTGTAAGTATGAAAGGTGCTGTTCCGCCCCAGGTTTATTTTAACGAAGTGGTCATCAAAGGAAATAATCGTTTCTCCGGCGTCTTCACCTTTCAGGGTAAGTAAGGTGTTCCAGGAATACACACGTACCTTCTCTCTGTAAACTCCTTTTTTGATATAAATGGTGACCCGCCTGTCCGGGAAGGCCTTGGTTGCATCGATCGCTTCCTGTATGGTTCTGAAGTCGCCGGTACTGTCCTGGGCAACGGTCATTTCATAACGGTCCTGAGCCATCCCTGCCAGTTCATTCAAATAGACCTCGAGATTGGTATATAACTGATTCAGGCTGTACTTGCTGCCATCTGATTGATCAGTTGGTCTCAGTTGATGTTTTTCTTCCCACACATCGGGCATACCATCATGATCAGTATCGGCCTGGGCCGGCAGCGATGAAAGTTCAGGCCATCCGCCCACGTCTTCCTGTGAATCAATGAGACCGGGCCTTTGACTGTACCGGCCCGTGTAAGTTGCTGTTCCGTTCCGGACTTCTGAAATGATCCGCGTATCCACTTCGTCGCGGGCCAGGCTTGCTCCGGCGAAATTTAACACGGCTTCATAAGCGAGCTGCGCGCTTTGCTCAGGAATCACCTCCGCGTAAAATGCCTGGCTTGCTTTCACCATACTGACCGCCGCTTCCGTATCGACCCCCCCGTTCCAGTTATCGGATGTGACAGCCGGATTTCCATGCATATAATTCCCGGAAACATAAAAAACGCCATACGGATAATTTTCTGAAGTTGTAATGTTCAGCACACGATTGCGGACACTCTTTTTTGTCGCGGGACCTGGCTTAAAATAATTGTTCACCACATTGTGTTTTCCTTTTTCGCCCCCGTAAATACTATTATCGCCCCAATTGTACAGGACATTATTTCGGAAATCGACCAGGTCGGTCCAGGTCACCTGATACCGGGCACCATTAAACCGGGGATTCCGGCTCAGGTTATGGGCAAATAAATTGTGGTGGAAACTAACGGTATCGCCTCCCCAGATGCCTCCGTAACCATGATCTCCTTTTTCATGAACGGAATGGTTCAGACTCTCGGTGATCATACACCATTGAACTGTTGCCCGATGCAGCTCATACAACGATGCTGTTTCGTCGGTCGCCCAACTGAAGCTGCAGTGATCGATCACGATGTTTTTTCTGTTCCTGCATGAAAACGCGTCTCCCTGTACGTTATGGAGATTGCCCAAACGAAAACGAATATACCGGAGGATGACATTATCGGTTTTGATACTAACCGGGTAACCTTTGATACAAATCCCGTCGCCGGGAGCAGACTGTCCGGCTATAGTCAGATTTCCATAATGAATGTCCAGATCTGAGCCGAGCTCAATTGTTCCCGAAACGCGGAAAACAATGGTGCGGGTCTCATTTTTTTGGATGGCCTGGCGGAAACTTCCCTCCCCGCTGTCGTTCAGGTTTGTCACCTCATACACGGTTCCACCCCGGCCGCCGGTCGTATATTTTCCGGCACCTTCGGCCCCGGGAAAAGCGATTTGCTTCATTGTTAAAGAATTTCCGGGTGTTGAAATGCTTTCTTCCTGGTTTTCACCGGAACAGGAAAGCATACCCATTAAAAATCCAACCGTTAATAATAAAATGTACACCTGATTCATCTTCTCCCGTTTTAGTTTTTGCCTGTAAAGTTACCTTCAGTCTGTTTGGCCCGCTTTGTGCATTTCGATACAAGCCATAATAAAAGGACCTACACCTTTAGGGTCATCATTTCGTACCTCGGTACTGATGTAGTACTCGTATGACCCGTCCCGGTATGGATTTCCTCCAAGACCGGCAACGGCACAGCAGCTTGTCAGCGAAATGGTACCGTCTTCATTTTTTTGAATGAAATTTTTCAGGATGCCGTCGAAGCCTTTTTTTGCCGGTTCCATATAAATCTGATCCAGGTATCCCATCCGTATGCCTTTGAGCAGGGAGTAAACAAACATACACGATGCGGTTGCCTCCAAATAGTTTCCTTCACGGCCAATTTGATCGGGTACCTGATACCAGACCCCGGATGCCGTATCCTGAACATTCACGACGGCCCGGGCCGAGGTATTTAAAATAGCAATAATACGCTGACGTCCCGGATGATTTTCAGGAATAAAATCAAGGATATCGACCAGCGCCATCAGGTACCATCCCTGAGCCCGGCCCCAAACATGAGGGGAACGTCCCGTCACGGAATCGGCCCATTGTTGCTCCCGGCTTTCATCCCATCCATGATAATTCAATCCGGTGACACTGTCAACTGTATGTTTCTGGATCACAACCACCTGATTCACGACGTCTTCAAAAGCCTGAGGCTCATCGAACACCTGAGCGAACTGAGCATAAAAAGGATCAGCCATATAAATGCCATCCAGCCACATCTGGTGTGGATAAACCTGCTTGTGCCAAAACCCCCCTTCAGTGGTCCGGGGATGTGTTTTAAGTTGTTCCCTCAGCAGGAAAATGGCTTTCCTGTATTTCTCGTCTCCAGTTTTTTGCCAGATATCAAAGAGGATCTTCCCGGAATTGATCAGATCCACATTGTATTTTTCCATTTTATAGGTGGCAATAATCCCGCTGTCACTGATCATTTTGTTGGCATAGTCCAGACCATACCGGTAGTATTTCTGATCTCCCGTTTCTTCAGCCAACCGCTGCCCGGCCAGACTGACAAGCCCCTGAGTATAGCTCCACACGGGTTTAGGACTAAAATCAAGCATGGAAGCGTCCGGATTACGTTTCATATCCGAATCGGCCATCTTCTTGCCCCAATCAAGTGCGTCCGGGATCTTCTCCTCACCTGGGTTGCAGGAAAAATGCAGCAGAATGGCTGCCATGAAAATCAATGCAAGGTATGTTCTCATTCGTTTGGTATATCGATTATTGGTCTCTTTCTTCTTTTGTCCTGGCTCTTCCTCATTACAAATTTACATGAAACCAATCGTTCCCACCCCTTGCAAATTGTTTTTTTAAGGGGGACAAACTGATGTGAAGGTCACTAAACCTACACTAATTAACCGTAAACCGGTAGCTGCCTGATCCAACTTTCACCATGACATAACCCTCTTCTGTTCCGGCAAGTTCAACGTCTTTGTTGGCTGAAAGTTTCTTACCGCCTTCCGCTATACCTCCGGCGTCAGTTGCCGGAATATAAACAATGGCTGTGGTATTGACAGGAATACTTACATTCAGGGAGAGCTTTCCGGCTATATTTTCCCATCCTGATGTGACTTTTCCATAGTAAGTCTCCAATTCTGCTTTCGCAAAACTAAGTTTATCAGTCACGTGGGGTTTAATTCGAATGACTTTATATCCGGGATTTTTTTGATCGGTATCAATCCCTGCAACAATCCGGTACATCCAGTCGCCAATGGCTCCGTAAGCATAATGATTGAACGAATTCATATCGGGAGTCTGGAAAGTACCGTCCGGTTTAATTCCGTCCCAGCGTTCCCATATTGTTGTCGCTCCCATGGTTACCGGATACAACCAGGAAGGATATGATTTTTGAAGCAACAGGTCATAAGCTGCATCGGCATATCCAAAACGGGTCAGGACGTGGCAAATGTATGGTGTTCCCAGAAAGCCTGTGGTAAGATGATTGTCATACGACCGGATATTATCGGCCAGCCGTTTTGCCGCCTGGGCACGCAGGTTTTCAGGAAGCATATCAAACTGGAGTGCAAGGACATATGCCGTTTGCGTGCCTGAAATCAGTCTTCCTGAGGGTGTCATGTATTCATGGACAAAAGCAGCTTTGATTCGCGTCAACAATTCTTCGTAAGCCGTCACGTCCTGTTCATCGTCCAGTACCCGCGCAGCTTGAATGAGAAGTTGTGTGGAATAGGCAAAGAAACATTGCGCGATCAGATTTTTATCAGTAACCGCAGAACGGCCGTCCCGATCATCGGCCGGACGGTAAAACAGCCAGTCTCCAAATGAATTCGCGGGAAACCAGAGGTCATTGACGCTGACTGAATCGATATAATTCACCCAAGCTTTCATGCTTTCATACTGCGTTTCCAAAATTCTTTTGTCGCCGTATGCCTGGTACATTTCCCAGGGTATCACGGTTGCAGCATCACCCCAACCGGGACTGCTCTGTCCATTGTTGCGGACATTGGGCACGACATATGGGATACTCCCGTCTGGATATTGGTCCGCAGCCAGATCTTTCATCCATTTTGAGAAGAAACTGTGCACCCTGAAATTAAAACTTGCCGTACGGGCGAAAACCTGTGCATCTCCGGTCCAACCTAAACGCTCATTCCGCTGCGGGCAATCAGTCGGAATGTCGATAAAATTACCGCGCTGCCCCCATTGGATATTCTCCTGTAATTTATTGACAAGCGCATCGGAACAGGAAAAAGTCCCGGTTTTCACCATATCCGAGTATAACGCAGTTGCTGTAAAATTTTCGGTTCTCAGTTCCCCCGGGTAACCTTCAACTTTAATAAAACGGAAACCCTGCCAGGTAAAATGAGGTTCAAAGCCTTCTGTTCCTCCTCCTTTCAAAATATATACATTCATTTGCTTTGCAGCGCGCAGGCTTTCTGTGTAAAAATTCCCGTCCTTATCCAGTACTTCTGAATGGTAGATTGATATCTTATCCCCGGCTTTTCCGGTTACTTTCATCTGCACCCAGCCTACCAGATTCTGTCCAAAATCGATCACCTTCTCTCCCTGGGGAGTCGTCAATATTTTGACAGGCTTAAGAACCTCCCGCTTCCGAACAGGTTCATTTTCAGTAGCAACAAGATTGATCACGGGATAATCCTGAAGAATGACCTCGTCCCAATCGGCATCGTTGAATCCGGCCGCCGACCATCCTTTTTTTTCAAGCCGCGCATCGTAAATCTCGCCATGATAAATTTCATTGTACTGCACCGGGCCCGTTGACGATCGCCATGAACCATCTGAAACCACCTGCTGCACTGTTCCATCGTCATAGATGATCTGCATCTGAAAAATCATTGCCAGGTCTTTTCCGTACATATCCGCTTTTCCTCCGCTTCCAATCTGTCCACGATACCAGCCATTCCCCAGTGAGACGCCAATCGCGTTTTTACCATCCTGCAGTAAGCTGGTCACATCATAAGTCTGATACTGGATCCGTTTATTATATGAAGTCCATCCCGGCGCCAGACAAACATCGCCGATCTCTTTTCCGTTAATTTCAGCTTCGTACATACCTCTGGCAGAAATGAAAGCAACAGCCAGCTTCACTTTTTTTTCATTCACAAATTCTTTCCTGAAAATAGGAGAAGGACGGGTCTCAGCTTCCCGGAATCCGGCCTGGATCCATTTTGCAGTCCAATTCTCCGGCCCCATAATACCCGTTATCCACGATGCCGGTTCACTCCATTTCGAAGCTTTATCGGTATTATCCCATGCCCTTACCTGCCAGTAATATTTCCTTCCAGGTTGAAGCGTGCTGCCGGTAAACTGGACATAAACAGATTGATCAGAAGGTATTTTCCCTGTACTAAAAATCAATTCTTTACCCTCAACGAGCGATTCCAGGCTTTCGCTGACCCGGATATCAAAAGCAGTCTGGACAACATTTCTTTTGGAAGAATGGAGCTGCCAGCTTAAACGAGGATACAATTCACTGACCCCAATTGGATTAACGCGATTCTCCACAAGCAGGTTTTTAACTTCTACCTGGGCAAGGATCGTAGAAACCAAAAAGAGAAAACCAATGAAAAGAAACAGAATTTTTCTCATAGCAGATTAAATTAGGTTTTTCTGGTTATTCAGAACAAAGTTAACGCCATCCTGGCTGACAACATGCAAAAAAAAATATGTTTTTTAAAACAGCCGGAATGATTTCAGGTTTATTGAAACAATTCCCTTAATCTATCCAATCCATGAATGGCCTGCGCAGGTAATTTTTCACCGTTTTTTCCAAAGACAAGCATGTGTTCCCGTCTCTGGACAGTAACCGGCGTTTCATCGAAATGTCCGCTGCTGTCTTTGACCTTACTGGTATTCAAACCAAATTGTTTCGCCATGAATTCATATACCGCGATCCGTTTTGATGGTCCGTAATCATGTACCTCATTGGGAAGATGGACATTTTCAACCAGCTCCTGCTTTTGATAAAGGGTATAAATCTTTTGAAGGTACGGAAATTCAATCTCAGGTACATTGGCCGTCCAGTCGCCGCCGTCCGAAACCACCAATAAGGGACGGGGCGAAGCCATAGCCGCAATTTCGACGTTGTTTGTCCCCCATACACCGCAGGCATGGATCGGGCGGCCACTCTCACAGGGACAGCCTCCGTAAAACCAGGAAGAAACCATAATCACAGGTACGCTGACATCGATCCGTGGGTCCAGAGCCGTCAAAAGAAAGGTCTGCGTTCCGCCTCCCGAAGCTCCCGTCATCGCAATGCGGGTGGTATCGACTTCAGGCAAAGAACTCACATAATCCAGTACCCGCGAACTGTTCCAGGTCTGTATGGTGGGGGCGATGTCGGTACGGTGGTCGTCAAATGCAAACTGGAGACCTGATTCCCCTTTTGCAAACATATCATAACTAAATACCACCGCTCCCATGCGGGCCAGCGTTGCCGCCAGTTTCTGGGAGCTCTCACCATAATGCTGGTCTTCTCCATGTCCCTGCGCCAGCAGAATGGCCGGATGCTTTCCCGTCAACTTTACAGGTTTATATAAACTGCCGCTTACGTATACGCCGGGAAGGCTTTCCAAGGCGACATGCTCAACCGTGTAGCCAGCCATTTTTTCCTTTTTTGTTGCAATTGGATTAAGCGGGCCTCTTTTTGGGCCCGGCGACAAGTTCAAGGCTTTCAGGATACACGCTCTCAGTTCATTTTTCCGGCTTTCCCATTGTTCTTTGTCGGAATACAAACTTAACAACCGTTCCAGATGCCTTTCCCCTTCAGCAACCGGACGGATATGATAGCGAAACCGGTCAATCTGATAGGAACCGTCTTTGCTTTTGTTGAAGACAAGATTCAGGGGAGACAGAATATTATAAAGCGTATTTTCCAGGTCGTCGCGGAAGCGCCATTTCGCAAACTGAATCTGGATAGTATCGGCCAGCTTACTGTCACAGTTGAACTGAACACCAAAACGGCTTCCCACCTCGGCAAGAACATCTTTCAGCGGCATGCTGAAATTGGTTTCGATGGTCTGGGCCTGGTTGCTGACGGCAAAGGCCAGCAGGAACAGGAGGAACAGAAACCGGAAAAGGGAGACCGGAGACCGGCGACCGGAAAGGGTGGCAAGATTGCAAGGTAACATGGTGACAAAGTGTTTGGCATAGAGCATAGAACATGGGGCACAGGACATAAAGCATAGCGCAGATTGGAGGCCGGAAAACGGTGGCAAGGTAACAGGGTTGCAGGGTAACATGATATATGGTTTTATCATTCTTACTAAAAGCTGACAGCTCTTTGGTCTTGTGTCTTGATACTCACAACTCACGACTTACGACTTACGACTTCTTCACTCTTCCCTCCAGACCAGCACACCCGCAGTCGGAATATGTTTCTCCCCGATCAGGACCTTTGCCTCTGCCGGAAGTTTCATCTCATAGACTTTATCAGCGTAATTCATGGCAATGCCAAACCCATCGCGGTATTCCACCATGACGCCTGCCGGGTAATGTTCGGCAGCGACGCCCGCCTGAGTGAAAACTTTATCCAGGACATCGTATTCCAGCCCGCCGTCACGGCTGTCAACCCCGACATAGGTCACCGAGCCTTTCCCCAGCTTGCGGTAGGTTACGGCAGGTTTTCCCGCATAGAAATCATCGCTGTGCGTCGCCCAGCTTTCCGTGCCTTTTACGGGCTTCAGGATCTCCCCCCAGCTTGTCCAGCCATACTTCTGCTGTCCCATCCTGATGGTATCGGGCGCTTGAGGCATCAGCAGATCATAAAATTCGATCTGCGAACCGATCAGATCGTAGATCGGTTGTGCAAAGGGAGCTTCCCACAGATGGCCCTGGCTGTCCTGATGTCCTGTGCGGCAACTCAGCACCAGGTTCCCGCCGTTTTTTGCATAGCCCGTAAGCTTCGCGATGAGCTCGCGGCTGATTTGCTGGTAAGCCGGCGCCACGATAAAGGGATAAGAAGAAAAATCCATCGTATCGCGGATAAAATCGACCGGAGCGCCAAACGATTTCAGGGCACTGTAATATTTCAGCACGTGTTTTTCCGTATTCCATTCGGTGGTCTGCCTGTTCTGCTCAATAGCCGCCATATTGTCGGGATCGAATAAAATAGCCGTTTTCCGCTTCAGGTACCTGTCGGGGACTTTGGAAGAACCATCGTTTTTCCGGAGCAGGTCAATTTCTTCGATGAACTTTTGGTATTCCAGTCCGCCGGGAGTCGGCGTAACTCCATCATAGCCCACAATGCCGTAATGGTACTGTTCATAGCCGTAGATAGGTGCCCGGAAGCGGTAGGTGCAGGCAAATTTACTCCCTCCTGCAAAAACATGCCACAACCAAAGTCTGACCGCGCCCGGAGCCGGCTGGGAATTGATCCTTCCCCAGTTCACCTGGCCCGGCTGTAGTTCCATTACCCCGTACATGGGCGACAAGGGTCTGAAGAAGTCGTTCGCCATTCCGATCCGGGTATATTCTCCCAGGCGGTACCCATTCCGTCCGATACCCATGGCATCTCCGTACACCATATACCGCGTGTAGGAAATGAAATCCATTTCGCGGCTCATCCCGATATAACGCCCGCTGTATACCGGCACATAGTTGGAGGTGATCCACTGGTCTTTCCGGATATATTTGCGAATCGTCCTGGCCTGTTCATCCAGGAAAGAAGCCGTTTCCGAATCGCAGAAGCGGCCATGATCCAGCTTCTGATACAAATTCATTCCCCATTGCTCGTATTGCGGAATGTTGATCTGATCGAAACTGCTGTAGGTTCCACTCCAGAAGTCAGTTCCCCAGGCTTTATTCAGGGAATCGATAGATGTGTACTTCTGTTTCAGCCAGGCGCGGAAACGTTGTTGCGCATCCGGTCCATAATCGACGTTCGACCAGGGCTCATTGTCAAGCTGCCATCCCATGATCTGCTGGTCCTGCCCGTAATGCCTGGCCAGTTCGGCGATCATCTTCATCGAATATTCCCGGTAAACATTGCTGGAAAAGGAAGCATGCTGGCGGGCGCCATGATCATCCTTCGACCCGTCCTCATTGGTTTTCAGCACCTCCGGGTGTTTCCGCACCAGCCACACCGGCGGCGTGGCAGTAGACGTACACATAATCACCTTCAGCTTGTATTTTGCAGCCAGCGCCACAGCCCGGTCGAGCCAGGCAAAGTCGCATTTCCCTTCTTCGGGCTCAAGCTGCGCCCAGGCAAATTCAGCAAAATGGGTAAATTCGAAGCCCATTTCGGCCATCTTCTTTAAATCACGCTCCCATTGCGATTCATCCCAATGTTCCGGATAATAATAGGCTCCGACGGTTGTCAATTCACGGTCAGGGAAGAAGGCACCGCTTTTCTGCGCATAACCCGATACTGTGCCGAGCATAAAAATCAGAAGGAAGCTCCTTATCATGATCATTTTCTGTTAAGTTATATATCCGCTGCAGTTTGGCGTTTTCGGGCCAAAGCTCGCTCAAAAATTCGTAAGACAGGAATAAAAGTACAATTTACCTCTAATATACACAAAAAATTCTCAGGGATTTCCCAAAACGCGAAACCCTCACCAAAAAACGACAAAGCAGGACGGGTTTCCGAATGCTTCAACCAATACTTTTTTATTTTGCCTGAAAGATCGGCCCATCCGATTTGATTTCGCCGGGATAAAAGATCACGGCACTGTCGTTCATCTTTGTCCAGCTATTCTTCAGGAGGCTGATGATTTCCGCCCCCGCCAGCAGCACCGGACCATATCCGTGGGCCGCGAAAGGATTGACAGGCCGGTAATAATAGAAAGCAGGGTCGAATCCCATTCCCGTACCCACACAGGTACCTTCCACCTGACCTTTGGCATTGACCTTTGTCGACACGGCGTTCCAGGCCAGCAAAGCCACCGGACCGTACACCAGCTTATCGACGTAGCCTCGGTTAACGGCCCTGGCAATACAATAGGCATAGATAGCCGTAGCTGACGTTTCCAGGTAGCTGTCGTTCCGGTCGATTAGCTGGTGCCAAAATCCGGTTCCGTCCTGGTAAGAAGCCAGCCCCCGGATATGTGCCTGCAACTGTTTCAGGACAGGCTCATAACCCGGATGGTCTTTGGGAAGCACTTCCAGCAGCTCGGTCATGGCCATCAAGGCCCAGCCGTTTGCCCTGGCCCAGTGAAACTGCGGGTGTTCTTCCATCTGCTGAATCCAGCCGTGCATGTAAATATTTTTTACCGGATTGAACATGCGCTTCGAAAACTGAAGGATTTGCCTGACGGCATCATCATAATACCTGACATCGCCGGTCAGCTTCCCCATCTGTGCCAGTGCCGGAACGCTCATGAACAGGTCGTCCAGCCAAAGGCTGTTCGGCAGCGGCCGGTTGCGGGCCAGCGTACCGTCGGGCAGGCGGAATTCGCGGTTATGGATATAGTCAATCAAGTTGTCGATCATCGGGCGGAGACTGCCATCCTGTTTAACACGCTCCGATTTAATCATGGCTGCGCACATGGCGCCTGCATCATCCAGCGCCGCAGGGTGCAGTATTGAATGCACGGGAGAAAGCCGGTCGATGTCCAGTTCCGGGTTCTCACGGTAAAAATCAGTCAGATCGGCCAGCAGTTTCATCCGTTTTGCAGTGTAGCCCGTGTATCGTTCGTCACCGGTCACTTCACCCGCAAGGAGCATTCCGGCATAGGTTACCCCCCATTCATAACTGGTGAGGCGGAAATCACCCTGCTGTAGCATGACATTGTTTGAAATTCTTTTTAATTCACTGATCTCCTGCTTTGTATCCCTGTCAATAACTTTAGCGGGTGTAACCTCATTCAGATAATTAAATATGCGATGAAGCTTTTCTTTCACTTCATTGATTTCCGGTACTCCATATGCCATTGGGTAGTCCGGCTGAACAAGGTGTAATGCAGTCGTTGAATCATTTATTTTTTGTGCTTGTACCACTTCATATAATAACGAAAACAATGAAATAATGAGCACAAATGTATACTTCCTTTTCATATCTATGTAAAATTATAATTGATAGTCTTAAAGATGAAAGATAACGTCTGCAAAAAAATATGGAGACATTTTTACTGTCTCCATATGGCTGTCTTTTAGTTGCGTTTCCTGACACTCAATAACCTGGGTTTTGTTCTGCTTGTTTCTCTTCGGCAGAGAGGGCATGCCCATCTTTTTGGATTGCATCCAGATATGCTTGCGGAATAGGACGAAGATTGTGCTTATCCTGTATATTAGGTGCTGCTCTCTTGTTAAATGCTTTGGCACGGGCTACAAGCGTTTTGGTTCTGGAAAGATCTTCCCACCTATAGAATTCGCCCATCAGTTCACGAGAGCGTTCATTTAGCAGAAAACACATGGCCCGGTCATATTCATTGCTATAACCCAACGTGGATATAATATTCTCATCTACAGCGGGCAAATTGGAAAAGCTGGAAACTGTAAGATCGGTCGCCAAGGTAGTTTCCGCAATATTATTTGATTCATAATAGGAGTTCTCTTCATAAAATGAGTTAACATCTCCAAAACTGGCATAGCCGGTTGGATTAGTAGTTGCATTGTAAGCAGCACCACCATCCGTATACGCTTTACGGCTTTCACCTGATTTGTAGGCAGCCCGTGCACGAACAGTATTAATATAGATCAATGCCTTTGAATAGTTATTTTGACGAATACATATTTCCGCGGCAACCAGGTAGGTATCAGCAAGGCGTGCCAGGATACCATCCCGATAACCAATCGCATCGCTGACAGTTTCCCGTGAACCATCAATGAACTTGTTCAATGGAGCAAAACGGTTTGAAAAGCCATCCCCGTTTAAGTACTCTCCGCCCTCAGCGTAGGCAGCAAATACGGATGGAATAATCTTTCCGGTTTTTAGATCAGTTATTGCAGCAAGACTGCCTGCAGCAGCATAACGAGTGTCATTTCCATTGTTAATAAGGTACATGATTGAAAGATCTCCTATTTTATACACTGAACCCGATGCAGGGTTATTCACCGCATATTTGGTCTTGAAACTCTTCCAGAATCGGGAATCACTTACCCTGTCGTATACATTATACGCATAATAATTTGTACGAAGTCGCTGATATTCTCTGCCTCCGGCTATATCACGCTTCATTTGCGGCAGATTAAGATATTGTGACAAATAAAACAAGTGTATTTGGTTTCCATATCTGCCCCTGGTTGATTTTTCGTAGGTAAATTGGGCTGAAAGAATAATCTCGTCAAGGGTTTCGTTGGCACCATCAACCGCTGTATAATTCCACAATTCAGAGAAGTTCGAAGCAAGCTGGCGATGGGAAATTACTTCATCAGCGAATTCCAGCGCTTTGGTCAGGTCATCGCTTTTAGTTGAGCTGTTCCAACTGTCGTTAATCTCACTGGCCCGGAATAAATAGGCCTTGGCAAGAAAGTGAGCAGCAACATCTTTTGTAACTTTACCAGTCTGAGAAGCGGTAGCGGGTAATCTGTTGTATGCCTCGGTAAAATCGGAAATGACCTGTTCCATGACTGCCTGCACTGACGCGCGTGAGAATTCACGTTCAGCAGTAGTACTTGGTTCCAGCTTTAAAGGAACACCTCCGTACTGGCAAACCAACTTTTGATAATTAAACGCGCGAATAAAATAAGCCTCGCCCAAATAGGTGTCCTTTGCAGTACCATCTGACAAATAAGCTTCGGCATTTTGCAACAGTAAATTAGCCGAATTAATCCCGGTATACATATTATCCCAAAGCGTATTGGCCATCACGGTATTTACATTGACGGCAGTGATCAAAGAGCTGAAACTACCATCATAATTATCCCACATTCCGTTTGAAGCATCACCGCCACAACGGAATTCATCAGTACCATAATTGGTTGTGGCATATCCCCATTCAGATGCAAAATGGAATCGCAAATTATAATAAATACCAACCGACAATTCCTCAATGCCTTCTTCCGTTGTGAAATAATCAGTACTTCGCTGGGTGGTCAATTCCTCATCCAGAAAGTCAGAACAGGATACAGTAACTCCGGCAATCATCGAGAATGCCAGCATATCTAATATTAATTTTCTATAGTTCATAACCATTTCTTTTTATAATTCAAAAATCGCTTCGCTTTTAGAATCCCACATTCAAACCGAATACAAAACCCCGGTTCCAGGTCGAACCGCCCAGATCCAGATCAAGCCAGTCTATTCTGGAAAAGAGCATTCCCGGATTCTTGGCCTGGAAATAAAGTTTTAAGGTCTCCACGCTAAGCTTGTGTGCGAATGATTTCGGGAAAGTATAACCCAGGTTAATATTCCGGATCTTCAAGAATGAGCCATTCCTATAACCCAATATGTTGTAATAGGGATCGCCTCCGGCTACATCATATATAGGTTTTTGATATTCAGCGTCCTTATTGTTCTCGTTGTAGTAGTCTATGCTGCGTTGAACGTACCGCCCGCCCTGCCATTCACCATCTGTATTATAGGTATATCCCAGGCGACCATATAAAAAGAACGATAAATCAAAATTCTTATACGTAAATGTATTGGTCATGCCCAGGGTCCAACGAGGACGGGTGTGTCCAATGATCGTTCGGTCATTATTCGGGTCGATCTTCCAGTCGGCATTTTGGTCGACCGGACGCGACATTCCGGTCTGAAAGCTGTGACCGTTGGCGTTGAATTTGGCCATTTCCTCTGCATCATCTTCATGCCATAATCCATCTGATTCGTAACCATAAATGACACCGGGTGTAGCCTCTCCATTAACAATGATACCAACAGGATGGCCAATGAACCAGGTGTTGGAAATATCGTCTTCTTTACCGTTAGCCAGCGAAACAATTTCATCTTTCTGCCAGGCAGCATTTAAGGTAGTTTTCCATTCAAAGCTTTTGGTTTGGATATTAATCGTATTCAAAGTAACATCAATACCTCTGTTTTTTGTTTCACCGATATTGGCGTAAGTTGATGTATAACCGGTCAATGCAGGGATAGACATTTCCATCAATAAATCTTTGGTTTGTGACGTATAAAGATCGATTACTCCGGAAACACTTCCTCTCCACAAAGAAAAGTCAAAACCCAGATTATACTGGGTAGTTTTTTCCCAGCCAAGATCCTGATTGGCCATGGCCAGGTCGCCACCTGTAATTTGAGATTCCGAAGGGACATAACCGGCATTAGCAGAACTTCCGTAAGGATAAAATAGTGATACAACACCTCCCTTTGTCTGATATGGGTCGATTGCTGAATTACCTGTTGTTCCCATGCCAAACCGGACCTTTAGCTGACTTATCCATGCCACGCTCCTGATCCACTCTTCCTGATCCATACGCCATGCGAAAGCTGCAGAAGGGAAAAATGCCCATTTGTGCCCTTCTGCCAACTGGGATGCACCATCCCAGCGCCCCGATACAGTAAGCAAATATTTATCTTCAAAACCATAATTTAAACGTCCCATATACGACATCAGCTGACGCTCAGTCAGACCTGAATCCCAGCTATCAAGCGCTGTCACATTGGTCATATTCAAAGCATTCCATTTCTGGCTTGGTAATGGAATATCCAAAGCGCGCATGTATGAATAGTTGTACGTCCAAGCAGATGCAGTCTGTAATAAAGTGGCTCCGAAGGTATGCTTACCAATTTTCTTATCATAGTAAATCAGATTGTCTAAAGTCCAGGAAAAGTCGTGCTGGTTCTGTAAAGAAGCATAATTTGGAGCACCCACCCGGTTTACAGACATTTCATCGATAAAAATGCCATTCTGATAATTCCGGAAGTCTGGTCCAAAGTTAACGCGATATCTCAAACCAGGCAGTATGTTCAACTGTGCATATACGCTTCCGAGCACTCTAAACATTTCTCTCTCATTATCAGTATATTTCCACTCATCAACAGCGGTTTTGATCATATCGTCACCACCCGGGTAGGTGATCCGGTTTCCCTCGTCATCATAAGGAACAGCGTAAGGTAAGTTATTATTTGCTGCTGCGTAAATGCTATTCGGACCGGAAACCTGACCACCGGTGGTTGATTGTCCATATTGCTGAATGCTGTAGGTAGTATTGATACTGACACCCATATCAAGCCATTTCACCGGTTTCAGATCAACACTTGCCTTGGAAGTGTAACGAGTATAATCCTGGCCCTTCATAGTACCCTGGTTATTCAGATAACCAAATGAACCATAAGCCTGCACTTTATCTGTACCACCACTTGCACTGAGGTTATGTTCTGTACTTATTGCAGTGCGGATTACCATATCTGTCCATTTGGTTGTTTCAACTTTTGAGCCATCCCAGGTACCCCCATCCCAACCTTTCAGAATATTATTCCAGGCAAATTGATCATTTGCTCCCAAAAAAATCACATAATCATTCTCCTTGGTCGGCTGATCACCCCTTGGATACAGGCCGGAGTCTTTGTAATAATAGGCCCAGCGTCTCCAGGTCAGGTATTCCGACGCGTCCATCATTCGTGTACGATCTTGAATTGTTTCAACGGTCACTGTTCCGTTATAATTCAGGCTCAACCTACCTTCTTTCCCTTTTTTTGTCGTAACAAGTATAACGCCATTAGCGCCTCGGGAACCATAAATAGCTGTTGCTGATGCATCTTTTAAAACATCAATTGACTCGATATCTGCAGTATTCATTGTTTCAATTCCGGATGAAGACATAACTGGAATACCATCAACTACATAGAGAGGAGTATTACTTGCAGTCAATGAGCGGACTCCGCGGACATAGATCTGACCTATTTCTCCGGGGCGTTCATTGGAAGTAACGTCAACACCGGCCGCTTTTCCCTGTATAGCTTCAAAAGCATTAGAAACCGGACGCGATTTCAGTTCATTTTCACGCACACTGATGATTGCTCCTGTGATATCGCTTTTTTTGGCAGTACCATAGCCAATGGCCACTACTTCCTCCAGCCCAATCAGATCCTCCTGCAATACAACATTGATCACGGGCTTGCCGGAGACAGTTATTTCCTTGGTTCGCATTCCGATAAAAGAAAAAACCAGAATGGCATCCCCGCTAACATTTAATAAGGTATAGTTCCCCTCCGGGTCTGAAATCGTACCATTGTTTGTTCCTTTTATAACAATTGTAACTCCCGCGACGGGTGCTCCTTCAGAGTCGGTAACCTGTCCTTTAACCGACCGTTGCTGAACTACGGATTCAAGGCCTGACTTTCGTGTGATAACAATGTTCTTTCCAACAAATTCAAATTCATAATTCCTTGGGGTCAATAGCTGATCAAGAACATCTTCAACAGATGCTTCTTTAAACGATAAGCTGATTTTGCTCTGATCTCTTAACAAATCACTCGGAACAAGGAAACCAATACTTAACTCAGCCTCCAATTTCTCAAAAATTTCTGTAATACTTGCATTTTCAAAGATCAGAGTACATTTTCCCGATTGGGAACTGGCTGTATTTGCATGAACAACAAATACCGACACCAACACGAAAAATAACATCAAACGCATCATAAGACACAGTTTTTTTACGTAATAACGGGCTAATAACCCGTTGAATACAGATTTTTTTTTCATAAGTTTGTACTGTTACATTTATTAATTATTTAAGGGATTCGTAGTCCCTTGATCAATGCGGGCAATATTCGTAGTATTGCCCGTTTTTTATCTTAAATAAATCATATCCGGATCCGGGAATTTTTCTTTTCGTGTCACTTCCATCGGAATGGATAATTTCAGCATGGTGATCACCTCTCCGATAGAAGTTTCCGGATGAAAAGTTCCGGAGAAACGATATCTTTGCGCCAATTCCGGATTAGCATACATAAATTCCACATGATAAATAAGTTCAAGCTTCTTTGTTATTTCGCCTAAAGTTTCATCCCTGAAAATAATCTTTCCATCTTTCCAGGCTGTATAGAGCTCCGTATTTACTTTTTCAATTTTTACATCGCGGTTTTTCAAATTCATCTCGATCATCTGGTCAGGTAGAAGATGGTATTCCTTCCCCTCATTGGTTTTGAAGATCACGCTTCCGTCAACCAGCGTAATTTGATAGCTATCGCTCCTTGCCGACACGTTAAACCTTGTCCCCAAAACCTTAACTTTTGCATGTTCCATATTCACAACAAACGGATGGTCTTCGTCACGGGTCACGTCAAAGTATGCCTCGCCGTCAAGAAAAACTTCGCGCGATTCAGCTGTAAACGACGAACTATACTTGATATTTGACCCTTTACGAAGATGAACCCGGGTCTGGTCGGGTAAAGTGACAACCGAATTAGCCGTTTGATCTGCAATAATTAAAAACTCCTGCTTTGCCACCGCCGAAAAACGATCATAATACGAAAAAGCTCCCCACCATCCGAGATTTAACAGAATCAGGGCAACAGCGGCATATCGTGCAACCATACGGAGCCAGATCACCCGCGGTTCGGCCAATTTACGCCTTCGCATGATTTCTTCCCAGGTAGCGTTAAACTCAAGTTGCGGGGAACGGTCCTTTAACTGACCAGACCACAACCAAAGCTTCAAATAATCTTTCAGCAGATTCCTGTTAACCGCTTTTTCGCTCCACTCATCCAATGCAGTTAATTCTTCCGGAGAAGCATTCTTCTGGAAAAAGTACAGTATGATTTTTTCAATTGGGTTCATCTATTTTGATCTTAATACCATAAAAACACAGAAACCTGATTAAACCCTATATCGGGAATCAATTTTTTTATAGAAAGGAGAGCAGAAAAGTAAAAATCGGAAGATTCATTGCCGTTTCGTGTTTTTCGGAAAGGTATGGAGAAAGTTCTTCCCTCATTTTCTTCAGCGCCCGTGTCATATTTGCTTCAACGGCTTTCACCGATATCTCCAGCTTTTCAGCAATTTCTTTATTGCTCAGCCCTTCGATCCGGCTCAAGGTGAATACGTCCCTGCATTGCGGGGTTAATCCCGATATGGCAAGCTGAATTTTTTGGGATAGCTCGGCCGACAGCAGGATATCTTCGCCCGTAGCCTCTAAAATTTTATAACTGACCGAAACGGCTAAATAGCCATGACCCGCAATATGCTGCAGGCTTTTTCTTCTGTCCCGAAGCAGGTTCAGACAACGGTTTTTAATAATAATGAACAGGTAATTTTTTATTTCCTGTTCAGATTTCTGATAAATATCCTTTTCCCAAAGCTTAATGAATGCTTCCTGAACTACTTCTTTCGCATCTTCTTCGTGATGAAGAAAATGAGCGGCGATTTGAAAAAAGAAACTGAAAAACCGGCTGTAGATCTTTTCGAATTCCTTCTTTTTTAAAGCATTGGATTCCGCATTCATGGATACACGTCAGGTTTAAGATCGCTGAGAGGTTTTGCCTTGCGGGCATCGATCGTCAGTGAAGCGCTGACGGCCGAAGCCGGCAACAGGTTTACATAGGTTGTCCGGTTCCGGTCGGCCGTCATGTGCCCTTCCCGGGTCAGCTCCAGTTCCGCTACCTGTATGGATGTGCGCCGCTGCTCATAGGTGTCTTTCTTTTTCCCCTCGCCTACCCGCCCGGGATGGGTAAAATAGTAGAGGTAAGCCCGCTGATCGCTTATCACGACATTGGCATGCAGGGCATTGGGAATGTCGTCCGGCCCGGTGCCCTCACCGTCAGGCAAAAGCGGACTGCCATCCTGCTTTTCCCATTTGTCTGCGTCATTCGAACGAAAAACGGTCTGGCCATTCCAGGTATCGACCAGCATCCAGTACTGATCCCTCCACTGAAAAACAGCCGGCCCTTCCCCATTGATTTTAATCACCTCTTTTGGAGCCGACCAGTTGAACAAATCTTTGCTCTCCGTCATACTGATGCTTGAATACGGATGCGAAGCCTTATAGTACATGCGCCACGTTCCGCCGGGCATTTTCAGAATGTCGGCATCAATAACGTGTGTTCCCAACTGACTGAGCCGGCTTTCGAAGTTCCAGTTCAGCATATCGGTGCTGGTCAGGTGAGCAATAAATCCCGGCAGTCCCCATTTCACGTCGATGCCAGGTTGAATGCTTAGATACATATGCCACTTGCCATCGTCACCCAAAACCACATCGGGAGCCCAGAATGTTGCATCTTTATCTCCGCAGTCGGCTGTAAGTCTGCTGAACTGAGCTGTGCCCACATAGCTCCAGTTTGCCCCATCGGCCGATTCGGCAATTCCGACCGGCGTGCCGAATACCCAACTCACCCCCGGCAGTTCCGTTTGATTGGCCCTTCGGTTGGTGTAATACATCCACCACTTGCCGGCCAGCGGATTCCAGATCACCACCGGATCGGCAGCTCCGTCATACACCGGATCCCTGAAGACCGGCTTCGGTGCCGGTACGCCTTCCTTTCCGTTCGTCTCCCGTTCTTTCTGTGCTGCAGCCTGCTGTTCCCGGATCAGGTTGTCAACCAGCGCTATGGGCGCCTCGACGACAGATCCGTGTATAAGCCCGCCGGGTATGTCTATCCGGTCACTCGCATCTTCCCAGTGAACAAAATCCCGGGTTCGTTTGGCCTCATAACGATGGTCACGGCAGGCATCCATGTAAACCAGAAAACTGCTGTCGGGAAGCAGGCAAATAGCCGGGCCCTCCACCCAGTCACGGGTAAAAGGCTTTTCACTGATGGTGCGGTAGGGTCCTTCAGCATGGTTACTCACCGCTACCAGCAGGTTCTTTTGCGGAACAGGCAGCTCCTGCTCATTTTTGTATATCATGTAATACTTCGCGCCAACCCTGCGGACAGTGGCATCGATCACATTATGTCCGGGATCGAAAAAGATCCGCGCTGGTGCGTAGGTTTTGAAATCTTTAGTGGTGGTGTAGTACATGCGGTTATCATACGGATGACCCGGTTCGGTTTTCCACTCCCCGTTCACCTTGATGGTGCTAGCCCAGAAGATGACATACTGCTCTTTTTCATAATCGTAAATCATTTCAGGAGCCCAACAGTTCCGGACTTCAAACCCTTCCATTACTTTGGGATAGCTCTGGCGCGACCAGTAAATCAGACCGTTCCGGTTATCATTTTTATCGGTGAAACAGGCAAAAAAATAAGCTTTGTCGCCTGTGGTTGATGCAGCATGCATCCGGCCGGCCGTGGACAAAATGAGCGCCAGGAGAACTATAAAAATCAAATTTATCTTATTCATCGTTTTTCACAATCTTAGGGATCCGGTTCGGTAAAATTTTAAAAAGTATATTTTACTGTTAAAATTAATGATTTGTTTGAATAATGCAATTATTAACGGAACAAAAGAGCACGTGCTCTATAACAGGACTCGCCATGTATTATATTCCCTGCATGTCTCAGCTTCCTGTATCCGGGCTCTTCAGTAACAGTTAGAAATATTGCATACCTGCACGTAAAAATGGCTGTCATTCGAAAGATAACAGCCATGCAAAAATATTACAACACCTCTGAGAAAAGGATATTATTTCTATTGAAAGAGTCCTTTATTGGGTTCGCTTCCCATGGTGAATTCAAGCGTTCCTCCGTCCATAATCTCCTGATGAGTGATATAGGAACGGGTTAAGGTTTCGCCGTTGAGTTTCACTTCCTGAATATATTTGTTTTCTTTCGAAGCCTGCGGAGCCTTGACGGTGAATGTTTTTCCCGGAGCAATCTCAATCTGCGCTTCCTGTACAACGGGCGATCCAAACTGGTATTGCAGATCGGCAGGATGTACCGGATAGAACCCCATAGCACTCAGTACATACCAGGCCGACATTTGTCCGCAGTCTTCATTTCCGCTCAATCCGTCGGGAGCGTCGGTGTACATGGTGGTCTGGATTTGCCGGTTCAGTTCCTGTGTCCGCCAGGGCCTTCCGGCATAATTGAACAGGAATGAGGTATGATGGCCGGGTTCATTTCCATGCGCGTAAGCGCCGATGAGTCCCGAAATATCAGATGAAGCTTCTTCTCCTTTCACCCCTTCCTCAACCTTGAACAATTGGTCGAGTTTGTCGGCGAAAACTTCCTTTCCCCCAAGCAATTCAATCAGTCCGTTCACATCCTGAGGCACCAGCCAAAGATACTGCCAGGCATTTCCCTCGGTATAATCGCTGCCTTCATGTTTGGAGAAGGCCGGGTCGAAAGGAGTTGTCCAGTTTCCGTTCCTCAGTTTCCCGCGCATGAATCCGGTTTCCGGATCAAAGTAATTCCTGTAATTTTTTGAACGTTTGCGGAAATAGGCTGCATCTTCTGTTTTGCCGAGTTTTTCAGCAACCAGCGCCACGCTCCAGTCGTCTATAGCAACTTCTTCTGACTTTGCGACTGACTGCTGGATCTCATCGGCTGGCATATAGCCCAGCTTATCGTATAGTCCCATGCCGTCGCGGTCGTTCATCGAAGTCACTTTCATGGCTTCAAAAGCCAGTTCACGGTCAAAGTCGCCGATATCTTTCAGGATCGCTTCGGCGATAACAGTGATGGAATGATTCGCCACCATGCAGAACGTTTCATTTCCTTCAAGTTCCCAAACCGGCAGAATGCCCGTCTGCTGATAATGATTGAGCATCGATTTCACCATATCATTCACGCGGTCCTCCTGGGTCAGCGTGAACAGCGGATGCAACGCCCGGTAAGTGTCCCACAACGAGAACACGGTGTACTGGTTGTATCCTTCCGCCTTTTGCACATCCCCTTTCACTCCCTTGAATTCACCGTTCAGATCGGAGAATAACGAGGGAGCAACCATGGTGTGGTAAAGCGAAGTATAGAAAATCTTCTTTTGTACAGGATCGTTGCTGGTAATTTTAATCTTTGACAGTTCCTTTTCCCAGGCATCTGAAGCCGCCTGACGGGTTGCTTCAAAGTCCCAGCCGGAAAGCGATGCCTTCAGGTTGGCCATGGCATTTTCCTCGCTGACAGACGAGATCCCCACTTTCGCAAGAACCTGTTTGTCGCCGAAACTGAAAACACCCACGGTGCGTCCATCTCCGCCGACATTTGCCACTTCCGAAGAAATTACGGGTGAAGAGAAAGCGACGGCAAAGTAGACATGCTGATCGGCAGCCCAACCATGCGACAACCGCTTCCCGGTCACCATCATGCTGTCAGCCAGTTGCAGGGCTGTTTCATAAGGCTTGTCCCAGTTGATGGCAAAACCGAGGTTGATGATCAGGTTATTCTTTCCGTTTTCGGGGAAGGTGTATCGGTGCATGCCCGCCCGTTCAGTAACGGTCAGTTCGGCTTTGATGCCGTTATTTTTCATCGTCACCGCATAGTAGCCCGGCGAAGCCTCTTCCTGGTCATGCGTATATTTCCCGGCATAGCGGTAAACAAAATCCATATTCTCTTCGCCGTCTTTAAACGTCACGTCAGTAGTTGCCGGGAGGAAGGAAATGTCGGCAAGGTCGCCAATACCGGTGCCGCTCAGATGCAGGTGACTGAATCCGGCGATTGTGCTGTCCGAGTAATGGTAGCCCGAACACCAGTCCCATCCCTGGGTACCATTGTCCGGACTGAGCTGAATTTGGCCGAAGGGGAACGCGGCGCCCGGAAAGGTATGTCCATGAAAGTCTGTCCCGATAAACGGGTCGACAAAACCGGTCAGCCGGTCATGATCCTGATCGGCTGGTTGCTTCGGAGCGGTATTGCATGCCGCCAGTGTGAGCAGCACCAATGCGGCAGCGCTGAAATTTAATTTAAACATTGTTGATCCTCGTTAATTTGTTTGAGGACGCAAGATACAAAAAAACTTATTTAGGCACTTATCTCGCCAGAGTTACCAACATGTCGTTTATTTGAAGTATTCGTGAGCAATCAGGTTTCTGAATGACCGGACTTTATACCAGGTGTAATCATACTTTCTTCCCGATATTAGCGAACCCGGATTGTTAGTTCAGCTGGTTTCAGCCAATTTGCGGCAAACAGCAATTTAATTTCTCCCCGCTGATTTGTTGCCTGGATATATGCAAGGATACGTCCATGGTGCACGCGTTGCTTATTGTCGGTGTAGTCGCTCATATCCTGATTGTTACTCGCCTCAAGCCCTGAAAGTTTTGCCGGCCCCTGAATGTGGCAGGTTATTTCATCATCGGACAGCATCACCGGAACACCGTGCTCATCGACTATCTGGAGCAGGATCTGTGCCAGCCCGTTGGCCTTAATTTCTTTTTCAGCAGCTATGACTTTAATCTCATGCGGGCGTCCGGAAGACTGAACTGAATAGTGACTCAGCTGACTTCCACTGGCATCCATACCAAACACTTCAAGTTTTCCGGCTTCGTAAGGAATATCCCAGTAAATAATCCCGGTACGGTCGTCGTAGGGTTTGGCCTCTCCAACTTCTTTACCATTCAATAATAACCTGGCCTGACCGGTATTTGTATAGCAGACCACCCGGATCAACTGGCCTTCCTTGTAATTCCAGATCGGCCACGCATCGATCGAAGGCATCTGGTTCTTGCTCCCTATGCCCGGTGCAGGATAAGTTCCCAGATAAGCCATCGGTTTTTCGGACCATAATGACTGACGGAAATAACCTCTCGGTTTGATAAAGCCGCCAAAATCCAGGAGCCCGGAATAAAAGCCCCGCGACGGCCAGCGACCGGACTCTCCCAGGTAATCAATACCCGTCCACAGAAATTGACCAAAAATGAATTCGCGGGATGTTACCACCCTCCAGGCTTCCATATCGTGCCGGTTTTCACTGCCGAAAATCACCCGTTCGGGATACTTTGCATGGTCATGATCATACAGGCTTTCAGTATAGTTGTAACCAGTGATATCCAATGTAAACGGATACGCTGTCTGATTGGACATGGCCACACCTGCCAGGCCGGCCGTTGTTGGCCTTGACTGATCGTATTGCTTTACGACGCCAACCAGTCTTTTCGCAATACCACCCAAACGCATGGCATCGGGAGCCTCTTTTTTATACCCGCCAAAAATCGGTTGTGTAAAGCCGGTTTCGCCGCCACCATCAAGCACAGGATGCGAATACGGATCATTCGGATAATCCACTTCATTCCCAATGCTCCAGGCAAAAATGGAAACGTGATTGCGGTCGCGCTTTATCATGTCGGCCAAATCTCTTTCTCCCCATTCTTCAAAAAAGTCAAAAGATCCCTGGTAACCGGGAGTACCAACATTCCAGCCTTCGATCCACTTACGTTTCGGAAATTCCCATTCGTCGAATGCTTCATTCAAAACCAACAAGCCCAGTTCGTCGCAAAGTTCATACAAATCGGGGGCTTGCGGGTTATGACTTGTACGAATGGCATTTACGCCGATTTCTTTTAAAGTCAACAACCTTCTTTTCCATACTTCCCGGGGTACAGCCGATCCCAATACTCCGGCATCGTGATGCAAACAGACTCCTTTCACTTTCATCCGTCCCCCGTTCAGCGAAAAGCCTTTATCGGGATCGAAAGTAAACTCTCTAAAACCGGTTACGGTGCTTGTTTCGTCGATTAATTGCCCGTCACGATAGACTGAGGTTTTCAAGGTGTACAAAGCCGGACTGACGAGCGACCAAAGTTCGGGCCGGGCAATTTTCAGACCGACGCTAAGTTTCCCTGACTGATTACCTTCAACTGCCAATTTATCAGAAGATGTTGCTACAAGTTTATCATCCCGGTCAAACAATTCATTTTTAACAGATAAAGGCGCAGGTGCAGTCGACCCGTTTTCGACACTAACTTCCACATTCAGTTGATAGCCCTTATTTTGTTTCTCCGGGTATGCATAAACTCCCCATTGTGCCAGATGAACAGGATTGGCATAAACAATCCAGACATTCCGGTAAATACCGGAACCGGTATACCAGCGCGAATCGACCGATTGGCTGTGATCTGCCCGGACCGCGACAACATTATCCTCACCGTATTTAATGTGGGGAGTTAAATCATACATAAATGAAATATAACCGTTGGGCCGCTTTCCCAGGGAAACGCCATTGATAAACACCTCACTGCGGTTATAGACGCCTTCAAAGTACAAATACACGTTCTCACCCTGGTGTTCTTCCGGGATTGACAGATGCTTGCGATACCAGCCAATGCCACCCGGCAAATAGCCCGTGGCGCTGGCGAGGGTCGGGCTAAGCTGCTGACCGACACTCCAGTCGTGGGGCAAATCAACGGTTTTCCATCCGGAATCATCCAGCTGGACGTCTGCGCCATTCGGTATATCCTTTAATGCAAATGCCCAGTGTTTATTGACTGTCTCAGACTTGCCAAATGACACCTGAGCTGTGGTCGAATATACCTGACACGACAAGACGAACAGGACGAAAATTGATTTTAAATTCATGCTATTCAGTTAATATGTTAATTTTTTCAATCCTGGCTTCCATCGGAAGGTTCAATTGCTTCGAATTCGTTATTAATGACGGTTTGAATCATGTTTTTCAAGCCTTCCAAATCCGATTGAATGACTTGCCAAACCGATGACAGCTTGATATTGAAGTATTCATGAGCAATCAGGTTTCTGAATGACCGGACTTTATACCAGGGATAGTCGTATTTTTCCAGAATTCCGTTGTCGACGTGATTAATGGCTTCGCCGATTACTGAAAACTGAAATAATACAGCATCATGGATCAAACTTTTTGTACAAAACATTTCGACATTTTCATTAACCGTATATTTTTTAACCGAGTCTATTGCTTTCTCAATATGCTGCAGCCTTTTTAAGCTCTCCAGACGATTGCTTTTTCTCATAGATCAGCTTTAAGTCCGGTTTCACATGTTCCCATATGTAAGGTTTAAAAGAATCGATAAAACCCACGTCAATTTTACGCTTCAGTCTATCTTCCAGCCGATACTGGATATCTGCCAAATCGAAGTAACTAAAGGCGTGGTCGGTTTCGAGCGCAATATCAATATCGCTTTGAGGTTCGTCGTCGCCTCTGGCAAAGGAGCCATAAATCCATGCTTTTTTAACTGCTTCAAATGCCTTCAGCACACCTCTTATCTGTAGGATAAATTGATCGCGATCAATCTTTTGAAAAATCCTGTATTCAAGTTTTTCCTCAGCCACCTGCAACGCCTTCAAAGCCATTTCTTCATCCGCAACCTCATAAACCAGTTTGTCAGACAACCAGGCTATGAGTAAATCCTTTTCTTCCACCCCGAAATACGCAGCGAGTTTTATAACCTGCTCCCTGGTTGCCCCGCGCTGTCCGCGTTCGATCTTGCTTAAAATGGCCTGATCAACGTCAAGAAAAGCTGCGACCGTCCGTAAAGGCAGTTTCCTTTCGTTTCGCAGTTTTCTGATTATTTCACCCAGGCTGTCCATTTTTGAATTAAATTGCTTTGACAATTTATGTCAAAAATAGAATTTTCGATTGAGTAATCCAAAAGAAGACCTCCATTCTTTGTTTATTTCCAGACGAGCATCTTAACCATAATCTTGAAAACTCCTGCGAATAGAGAAAATAATGGCTCTGTTTCGGGAACAAACCAGAGCCCATTGATCTGTGATCATTCCACCCAGGGCACAAGCTTTGACGGATAGAAATTGAGATTTTGTATCTTAAACCGTTTACCATGCTCAGCAAGCCGCTGTTTGTAGTCATCCCAATTCCGTTGGGTAACAGGAGTCCAGCCGATTTCGGCATATCCAGGGAGGCGTGGCAGCGTGAGGTACTCGATATCAGCTTTGTTCGTAACCGTTTCTGACCATAAGGGTGCCTCGATACCGAGGATATTCTCTCGGGTAATCCCTTCCTCCAGCGAAGCAGGATCCCAATTGTATCCGGTATCTACTTCCACATAGCCGGCCCAGTGCAGCCCCAGCGGTGAAAGCGAATCATACTGCATGTCGAGATAAGCCTTTTTAGCCGGCGACATGATCAGTTTTATATTTTGGGCGGCAGCAGCTTTGGCATTTTCTGCGCTCGACCAATATTGGGCAATGGTTTTGCCGTCGAGTTTGGCAAGCGTAATCTCGTCCCAGCCAATTGCAATTTTATTGTGAGCTGTTACAATTTGTTGTACCCGCTCAACAAAAGGAATATAATCTTCTTTTTTGGTGACATGCGACTCATCACCGCCCATGTGAAAATAAGGGCCCGGAGTTATGGCTGCTATTTCCCTGACAACGTCGTCTATAAACTGATAGGTAATTTCCTTATCTGTACAAAGGGAACTGAATCCAACTTCGGTCCCTGTATAAAGCTGTGTAGCCTTTCCGTTACAGTTCAGTTCGGCATACGAAGCCAACGCTCCATTGGTATGCCCCGGCATATCCACCTCAGGCACAATTGTAATGAAACGCTCTGCAGCATAGTTCACGATCTCCTGATATTGTTCCTGCGTGTAAAACCCGCCGCTTTCGCCTCCGACTTCCGTGCTTCCTCCAATTTTCGTCAGCTCAGGCCATGATTTAATTTCGATGCGCCATCCCTGATCATCGGTCAGGTGGAGGTGAAGGACATTCATCTTATAGGCGCTTAACAAGTCGATAAAATGCTTAACCTCTTCAACACTGAAAAAATGCCGCGCCACATCGAGCATGGCACCCCGATAGGCATACTCCGGGTAATCGGTAACTGTACCCCCGGGAATGATCCAGGGTCCCTCCTGCGGAACATCCGACTCAATTCTAGCCGGCAAGAGCTGACGAATCGTTTGAATACCTCTGAAAACGCCTTCCGTGGTATTCGCAGTAAGCGTCACCCGTTTTTTATCGACGATAAGCCGGTAGCCTTCCTGACCCAGTTCCGGGAGATTTGACAACGACAGATAAATGCCGCGAGATGCTTCTTCCTTCACGGTGTCAACCTGTAAGGAAAAGCCGGTGGCAAATCCGAGATGCTTAGCTAAAAAAACAGCAATATTCGATAATGAATCAGACCCCTCCTGAACAGAAACCACTGTATTTGCGGTCAGTTCAAAAGCGGAACCGTCGGCAGTAACAGATACGGGTTTCGGAATAATTGCTTCCCGTGTCATATCGGTCGGTTCGGGTTGCGTACACGAAAACACAGCCAGGAGAATAACCGGCAGGACGAGCCATTTCTTCTCCAATAAAAGTTGTTTCATTTTTTGTGGGTTAAAATTTGAAAGAGCAAGTTAGAAAATTCGGGCGGATTAACCATGCGTTCACCACCGAAAGACTACTTTTCGTCCGGATAATAACGGCTGAGGCTCATTTCGCGGGGAACGGCAGGCCCCTCGCCGCTCAGCAGTGCGGCAAATATCCGGGCTGTAAACGGACCGGTCAGGCATCCCTTCGCACCAAGCCCATTCATAATCCCGACATCCGGGTACTGGGGGTGCAGTCCGATAACAGGCCGGCGGTCGTGTGTCACGGGCCGGATGCCGGCCTGATGACCGGTGACTGTGTAGCTGTTTTTAAGTACCTGCGACAACTTATCGCATAATTCCTGCCGGGCCGCTTCCGTGGGGAGTTCATCCAGGTATTCATGATCGTAAGTGGCTCCCAGCCTATAACTGTCTTTGCCGGAAGGCATCAGAAAAAAATTTTTATTGAGAATATCGGCCGACCGATAATCTTCCACGTGCAGATCCAGAATTTCTCCTTTTACGGGCTTATAGATCACGTGACTGAAAAACGGATTACAGTTTGCCCGGTGCCCTTCGCAGAATACGATCTTACCGGCTCGGATACCTTTGTAGCAAATACCCGCAGACTGTATTTCCAGTGCCTTATAATCGAATGTTTCGATAATCAGCATCCTGTTTTTATTCAGCCATGCTTTAAATAAAACCAGCAGTTTTTTAAGATCGGTCCGTCCACCTTTTTCAACCCAACCTGAGCCGTAAGGCATTTCCAGTAAAGGATGTTCCGCATGATCGGGCCGGAGCGTGATGTAATTTTCAAGATCATTTTCAAAATATCTGCGCTCCCACAATGCCTGCTCTCCTGCTGCAAAGACCTTCCTGATCCGGAGAGGGAAATAGATCTTTGCGCCCAGCATGCTCTCCAGTCCGCCGTAAGTCTCGAGCATCTGCGGATAGAGCTCGTCGACCCGCCAGCTTTTCGTCATCCGCTTAAAAACAACCGGATTAACCAGCCCCGCCGCTACTTCAGAGGCCTTTTCGTAATCAGGGCCGTCGATGAAAACAACCGATTTACCGGCCCCGATCAATTCGTAACCCAGCAGGGTACCTGCGAGCCCCTGTCCAACGATGATGAAATCAGCTTTCACATTTTTAGTAACAAGTATTAAGAGCAAAAGAGCTGTTAGCTTTTAGTAGTAAGTAGTAACTCGTAAGACTACAAGTATTAAGTATCAGTATACAAGACAGGACTCATGTTTCCGGTGTCCAGTGTCCAGTGTCCAGTGTCCAGTCTCCGGTTCTCCTACAGGTCCAGTTCCACGTATACAGGCAAATGATCGGACGGATAACGCTGCTCTTTCGAATCGGTCAATACGGCGTATTTTTTGACCACCGTTTTTTTGCTCAAAAAGATATAATCGATGCGGTCGGTCAGCGGACTGTTAAAGTCGAATCCGTTAAAGGTTCCTTCGGGCCCCTCAGCGGGAGTCTCTGTAACTTCTTTACTGTCTTCCAGCCTTCTCTTAATCACTTTTACAGGATTTTCATCAGGCCTGGCGTTAAAATCGCCGGTCAGAATAACCGGAAGGTTCTTCTCATTCAGCTCATTGATTTTTCGCTGAATCAGGCGGGCAGATTCGTGTCTGGCTTTTTCTCCCTGATGGTCAAAATGAGTATTGAAGACCCAAAAGTTTTGCCGCGTATCATAATCTTCAAGCAAGGCGAAAGTACAAATGCGCGGGAGCGCTGCATCCCAGCTTTTTGAAGGAATATGGGGAGTCTCAGACAACCAGAACCATCCCTGTTCCTTGAGCTGATACTTTTGGGAATTATAAAAAATCGGAGCATATTCACCCCTGTTAATACCATCTTCCCGGCCTACTCCCACCCAATCAAAACCGGGCATTCTCGAAGCAACATCATTCACCTGCCCCAGCAGAGCCTCCTGCAAACCGAAAACATCGGGCGCATACTTACGGATCAGTTTCACGACCTCATCCTTCCGGTTTGGCCAGGCATTTAAACTGTCACCCGGGTTGTTATACCGGATATTATAGGTCATGACCTTTAAATCCAGGGCAAAGCTACCGATACTGGTTGCCATAGCACACATGATGAACAGAATTTTTATTTTCATACAGAAGCATAATTAGTCGGAGCAATAGTTAAAAGAAGGATAGTCGCACTGATGCTCACCCGCAATGATTGTATGAATCTGATCGCGCTTGCCGTTCAGCACAAAATGATACGAAAACTCCATGATCTCACTGAAATATTTTGTCATCGGACTGCCTGCGAGTGAATGATCTCCTCCGCAGGTTGTGTGCAGCCAATACGGCTTTCCAAGCAGCCTTAATTTTTCAGCAATCACCTGTCCGCCATTCAGAACCAAATACCCTGGTTCTTCGGGTTTGCAATACCGGTGTGATGCTTTTCCGTAGGGTACCAGATTATCGCAGGTTCCATGAAAAAACAGGGAAGGAATCGCCGTTTGAGCAGTCACCTTTGCCGTGTCCGGTATGGCTCCGGCCATACTGATCACGCCTGCGTAACAAACGCTCGGATCCGCCTTATACTTTAAAGGCTGGTCATAAACCGCATCGAGTACCGTTTCTGCTCCCGCGCTGCTTCCTGCAAGGATAATCCGATGCGGATCGATACCGAACTGATCCCGGCGCTCAATAAGAAAGGCCGTGGCATCATGCAAATCTTCAACGGCAGCATCAAATGTGGCCAGTTTTTCATTGGCGGTGCAGTCGCACCCAAAACCTGTTTTTGTTCCCTTCCGGGTTAGGCGGTATGAAATCGAAACAGCCACATAACCACGGGTCGCGATCTTTTTGCAAAAATCAATGATACCCTTGTTGTTACGGGTACCTCCTGAAAAACCTCCGCCGTGTACATATAAAAATACCGGACGTTCCGTTTCCTGATCAACAGCAGGCAAATAAATGTCCAGGTCCAGCTTTTGGCTGTCTTTTTCCGCATAGGTATAGGTTTCGACAACAACAGAATCGGAAATGACATCGCGATAGCGTTCGCCGGCAGATACACAAACAAAACAGAAGAGAACAATAACCAGAGAAAAGGTAAAGATTTTCATGTCTAATCAGGTCCAAAGAGTGAATATTTCATTTTCAGTTAGTCGTTCCTCCCGCTCGGCAAAGCCCAAACAAGTTTGACTCTGCTCTCGCTTAATCGGAACGTTTCGCTAAAATAGAAAAAATAAATGACTCCATGTTCCCTCAATACCGGTCACTTTCGGCAAGCCCTAAAACATGTCTTTCTTTCTGAAGATAAAGATCCCCAGAAATGACATCAACGCAGAAAAAATCAATACCACGACAAATGCCCATCTGTTATTTTCCAAATGATTGGGTACATTCATCCCATACAAGCTGGCAATTAACGTCGGGATCATCAGGATAATCGAGATCGACGCCAACTGTTTCATCACCACATTCAGATTGTTGGAGATCACTGATGCAAAAGCGTCCATCATGCCGCTTTGAATGTCCGAGTAAATTTGTGACATCTCAAGAGCCTGCTTATTCTCGATGATCGCATCTTCAAGCAGGTCTTCGTTTACTTCATCTATTTTTGATTTAAACGAATTCCGCAGCTTCGCCAGCACAATTTCATTGGCTTTCAGGGAAGTGATGAAATAAACCAGGCATTTTTCCATTTTCAGCAGCTTATTCAGTTCCTTATTCCGGATCGATTTTTCAAGCTCATCTTCGATTTGTGCAGTCTGCTGATTGATCTGCTTCAGGTAACCAAGGTAGGTGCTTCCGGAACGAAGAAACAGTTTAAGGATAAAATTCAATTCATCGTGGATCAGATGATTTTGTCCCCGGAAAAGAGCCGGCTGGACAAACGGCAATACTTCGTTTGGTTTTGAGCAAAGGGTTATTGTCACCCCGTTAATCCGGATAATTCCCAACGGCATCGTATAATAAGGGACTCCATTGTTCGGGTTTTCAACAGGAACGCGGAAAATGATCAGCGACCAGTCGTCGTCCACTTCATAACGGGGACGTTCATCCACGTCAAGAATGTCCCTGATGATATCATCGGGAACCTGAAATTCGTTTTGCAGGCGTTCTGTCTCTTCCGTTGATGGTTCAACAACGTTAATCCAACATCCTTCTTCTGCATGAGGAATTTCAATGTATCCTCCAAAGCTTTTAAAGATTTTCAGCATAAATGTGCCTCCTGTTATTTGTCTCTGCAGGAGGCATGACTCGATCAGGCCGCCTGCAGGGAGGTTAATAATTCTGTTCGCTTATGACCCGGGCCTTCGTCCATGATTAATTTTTACAATTAGCGCTGCAAAGCTAGTTAAAAAAGTTATTTATGATATCGGACCATCCTGTTTTCATGAATTTTTTCGTCAGTCAGATATTCACTAAAGTCCATATACTTGTCAATGACTCCGTCGGGGGTCAGATCGATCACTCTTGAACAAACCGTTTCAATAAACTCGTGGTCATGCGAGGCCATCAGGATCTGTTCCGGATAGACTTTCATGTTGTTATTAAATGACTGGATCGATTCCATATCCAAATGATTGGTAGGATGATCCAGAATGACCAGATTGGGGTGCTCCAGCATCATCCGGGAAATCATACACCGCATCTTTTCTCCTCCTGATAAGACTTTGACATTTTTCTGCAGGTCATCACCCGAAAAGAGCATTTTTCCCAGATATCCTCTTAAAAATCCTTCGCTGGTATCACTCGAATATTTAGCCAGCCAGTTGACCAGTGTTTCGTCTTTTGTGAAGTATTCGGTATTATCCATCGGCAGATATGCCTTTTTAATGGTCACCCCCCATTCAAATACCCCGGCGGTCGGTTCAATCTCGCCCATGATAATCCGGAAGAAGGCAGTCATGACCCGGTTGTCTTTCCCGAGGAAAACCACTTTGTCGCCCTTTTCAATTGTAAAAGTTGCATTTTTGAAGAATACCTCACCATCCTGCTCGTAGCTGAGGCCTTCCACCCGGATAATCCGGTCGCCGGCAGAGCGCTCCGGCTGAAAAATGATTCCGGGGTACCGCCGGTTTGACGGCTGGATTTCTTCTATATTCAGTTTTTCCAGCATCTTTTTCCGGCTGGTCGTTTGCTTTGATTTGGAAACATTGGCGCTAAACCGCCGGATGAATTCCAACAATTCCTTTTTTTTCTCCTCGGCTTTCTTATTTGCTGAAGATTGCTGACGGAGCGCAAGCTGGCTGGATTCGTACCAGAACGAATAATTTCCCGAAAACGCCCGGATCTTTCCATAATCAATGTCGACTACATCGGTACAAACATTATCCAGGAAGTGACGGTCGTGTGAAACAACGATCACCGTATTCTGGCTGTTGCCCAGGTAATTCTCCAACCATAGAACAGTTTCCAGGTCCAGGTCGTTGGTCGGCTCATCAAGCAACAGGTTATCCGGATTCCCAAATAACGCCTGCGCCAGCAGCACCCTGACCTTGGCCTTGGCGTCCATATCCCTCATCAACTGATCATGCAGATCTTCCTTAATTCCCAATCCGCTAAGCAGCATGGCTGCATCGCTTTCTGCATTCCAGCCGTTCATACCGGCAAATTCATCTTCCAGTTTGGCGGCGAGCAATCCGTCTTCTTCACTGAACTCCGCCTTTGCATAAAGAACTTCCTTTTCCTTCATAACCCGCCACAACTCTTTATGCCCCATCAATACGGTATCCAGGACGAGAAATTCATCAAATTCAAAATGGTCCTGTTTTAATACGGAAAGACGTTCGCCAGGACCCATGGTTATGGAACCGTGAGTGGGTTCCAGCTCTCCTGATATCATTCTCAAAAACGTGGATTTCCCCGCTCCGTTCGCGCCAATCACACCATAACAGTTGCCGGCCGTAAATTTAAGATTTACGTCGGTAAACAATGGTTTTTTCCCAAATTGGATAGCCAAATTCGATACAGTAATCATTACTTCTGCCTTTTCTTTAATTAAGGGCTGCAAAGGTAACATATTTCATTACCCGTCAGAATTTTCCCGGTTAATTAATTCTAAAGTTTTTGCGAAAAACAATTTCGGGAAATCCAGCCCGGAAAATCGCGATTCCTAAGCGATTTCCACATTCCCTGGTTCGATGATCGGCTCACCCTTGAATCGGAGTAAAAGGTTGGCCACGGCCAGTGTATCTTTTTCACAATACCGGGCAATGCGGTCCAAATCGCCTTCTTCATAATAGACCCGGGCCACCTGACTTCCGTCGATATCGTCTTTGGGCGTCGGAATATTAAAAATTGCACAAAGTAAATTAAGCGAAGTATAACTCCGATAATCGCCAAACTTCCACAATTGCATCGTATCCAACAACTTCTCTTTCATTTCCCATGGCTTTAATCCGGCCATATTCAGGATGCCTGGCAGCCTTAGTCCGTTGATCAATGTACGCCTGGCAATAAACGGGTAGTCAAACTCCTGTCCGTTATGTGCACATAAACATCTGCCGGGATAACTCACGAAGCGGTCGAGCATGTCATTAAAGGTTGAAATTAATTTTCGCTCATTTTCATCATAAAACGACTTTACCCGGTATACCCGTTCTCCTCTTTTCTGCGTGATCACACCTGCCGAAATACAGACGATCCTCCCAAACTCAGCATAAATCCCCGCTCGTCCATAAACTTCTTCCGGTTTTTCTTCACCACGAAAACTGTCCGATTTTTTGTCCCACAATTTTTGAAAATTTTCAGGCAGTTTTTGGTAGTCCGGATATTGAGGGACCGTTTCAATATCCAGGAACAATACATCTTCAGGATTCAGATTATAAAGCATGTTCAGCGGTTTCTTTTATCCAAAGATAAACAAGAAGGCGGAAATTTCGTTAATCAGTGTTAACTTCGCGCGATAATTCAAAATTGAAAGCTATGATCAACCATGTTGTCCTTTTTAAATTAAACGATTTCCCTGAGGGAGAAAAACAAGTGGTCCGGGAAAAAATTAAGTCACTGCTCGAAGGGCTGAAAGGGAAAATAAGTGAGTTGAAATACATCGAAGTGGGACTGAATATCGGATCCAATACGCAGGGCTATGACATTTGCCTGATCACTCATTTTGAAAACAAAGCAGCGCTGGACGCCTATGCCATTCATCCTGAACACCTGAAAGTAGTTGACTATATCCGAGCTTCCACCGCAGCAAGGGCAGCAGTTGATTATTCATTCTGAAAGAATAATCATTCCGGCAGCAGCGCGTTCCATACCGTTGAACTTGCGTCCCGAAGGGGTGACGACAATACGCAAATTGTGGTTGAATAAATTGAAAAAATAAATGTATGAAAAGCTTATATCCGCTAAAATTTACCCCCATCTACATGGATAAGATCTGGGGCGGACAAAAAATAAAGACTGAACTCGGAAAAGATTTCGGAAACCTGCCTAATTGCGGCGAAAGCTGGGAGATTTCAGGAGTTCCGGGAAATGTATCCGTTGTAAGCAACGGCTTCCTTGCCGGCAATGAACTTGAAGAATTGGTTGAAATCTATATGGGTGAGCTGGTTGGCGATCATGTTTATGAAAAGTTCAGTGTCGAATTCCCGCTGCTGATCAAGTTCATCGATGCCAATGATGATCTGTCGGTGCAGGTTCATCCAAACGATAAACTGGCAAAAGAGCGTCATCAGGCTTTTGGAAAAACAGAAATGTGGTATGTCCTGCAGGCTGACAGAGGTGCTAAACTGAACTGTGGCTTCAGTAAACCCATCGATGCCAATGAATACCTGCAAAAACTTTCTTCCGGAGAATTGATGGATATCCTGAATTTTGTGGAAGTTAAAGCCGGCGATGTCTTTTTCATGCCGGCCGGACGGGTTCACGCTATTGGCAAAGGGGTCCTTGTTGCGGAGATCCAGCAAACCTCAGATGTGACTTACCGGATATTTGATTATAACCGGAAGGATGCCAATGGAAATGAACGGGAACTCCATACCGATCTGGCACTGGAGGCTATCGATTTTACATGGCATGATCATTATCGTACCGAATACGAAACAGAACTAAACAAAAGCTCAGAAGTTGTGAGCAGCGATTATTTTAAAACCAGCATCCTGGAACTGGATCAGGTTATTGAGAAGGATATTTATTCGCTCGATTCATTTGTAATCTACATCTGCGTGGAAGGGGAATACGAAATTGTCGGCCCTGATTCTTCGGAACGGGCTAAAAAAGGAGAAACGGTTCTGATCCCGGCTTCGATGTCCCATTTTCAGCTAAAGCCCCTTTCCGGCAAGGTAAAACTGCTGGAGGTACACGTCTAGTGTCCTGTACTTACGACTAAATACTTACGACTTACGACTAAATATATGGAGATCAAAACCGCCCGCTTTTTAATGAGCAATACCGATATCAGCAAATGTCCGCCTGCTGACCGGCCGGAATATGCATTTATCGGACGTTCCAATGTCGGGAAGTCATCTTTGATCAACATGCTGGTCAATAATAAAAAACTGGCAAAAACGTCGCAGCGCCCGGGAAAAACGCAGCATATCAACCACTTCCTGATCAACGAAAGCTGGTACCTCGTTGATCTTCCCGGCTATGGCTATGCGAAAGTTTCCAAAGCCATGCAGGGAAAACTTCAGACCTACATCGTGGATTATATCAAAAAGAGGGAGAATCTTTTTTGCTTATTCGTTCTGATCGATTCCAGACATGAACCCCAGACAATTGATCTGGAATTCACGACCTGGCTTGGAGAGAGCAAGGTACCTTTTGCTATCGTTTTCACAAAAAGCGATAAACTTGGTAACAATAAGGTAGCAAGCAACGTGGCATTTTACAGAAAAGAATTGAAAAAACAGTGGGAACAATTGCCGCCACTGATGGTCAGTTCGTCAGAAACAGGTCTGGGGAGAGATCAGATTCTCGATTTCATAGAAAGTACTCAGATTGGCAGCGAATAGCGAGTCGTGAGACATAAAAAAAGGCTATTAGCTATTAGCCGTTAGCTGTTAGTAAAGTTAAAAAACCGTATACCTTGCAACCTTGTTTCCGGTCTCCCGTTTCCGATCTTCTTATTTTTTTTTACATTGTCTTAAAGATTTTTTTACCTTTGCGGCCATTCCAAGGTACTTAAATTAAATAGGAAAATATGGGAAAAAAAGCCCCCCTTAAGATTTTTACAGGAACCGCTACCACGTACCTAACAACCAAAATTTGTAACAGTGTGGGTGTTGACCTGGGAAAATCGTCCTGTCCAATGTTTGCTGATGGTGAGTTTGAACCTTGTTATGAAGAAACGATTCGCGGCTCACATGTATTTATTGTTCAATCAACCTTCCCTCCCGGCGATAACCTGCTGGAACTCTTACTGATGATCGATGCCGCCAGGCGCGCTTCCGCCTATAAAATCATCGCTGTAATCCCGTATTTTGGATTCGCACGCCAGGACAGAAAGGATAAACCCCGCGTTTCAATCGGCGCGAAATTGATGGCTGATCTGCTTTCTGCAGCAGGGGTAAACCGGATCATTACCATGGATCTTCATGCCGATCAAATTCAGGGGTTTTTCAATGTTCCTGTTGATCATTTATATGCTTCAGCCCTGTTCATTCCCTTTATCAAGAATATGGGTCTGCGCGACATCGTAATCGCTTCACCCGATGTAGGGGGAACAAAACGGGCAAACACTTATGCCCGCCTGTTGGGTACCGATATGGTGATCTGCCACAAATCAAGGGCAAAGGCCAATGTCATTGAGAGTATGACCCTGATCGGGGATGTGCGCGACAAGGACGTGATCATTGTAGACGACATGATCGACACTGCCGGTACCATTACCAAAGCGGCAGGACTGATGATCAAGGAAGGTGCCAATTCGGTGCGTGCGTTTGCTGCGCATGGCCTGTTATCGGAGCCTGCCTATCAACGGATTGAAGACTCGGCCCTTCAGGAAGTCTACTTTACAGACTCAATCCCTGCAAAAAAAGCGTCACCAAAAATAAAGTATATCTCGGTAGCCGATGAATTCGGAGAAGCTATTCGCCGGGTATATAAAAATGAATCAATCAGCTCATTATTTTACAAGTAATTTTATATCTTTGCACCGCTTTTTCCGTACGGCATGATTGTTATGTATGCTGTTTGCCCTTTCCCCGGAAAGGGAGGACTGAGTACCATAATTAAAAATTTAAAGGATTAATAAATGAAAACAGTAGAAATCACCGGCTCAAAAAGAGCAGCCCTTGGCAAAAAAGAAACAAAAAAATTAAGAGTAGCGGAATTGGTTCCCTGTGTTTTGTACGGAGGTGAAGAACCGATTCACTTTCAAACAAATGCTGCCGAATTCCGTAAGATTATCTATACCCCGAACGTATACCTGATCGATCTGAACATCGACGGTACCACACACAAAGCAATCATGCAGGATGTTCAGTTTCATCCGGTTGAAGAGCAAATCTTACATTGCGACTTTCTGCGTGTTACCGATGAAAAACCAATTAAAATCGAAGTGCCCGTTAAAGTTGAAGGATATGCGATCGGTATGCGGGGCGGCGGTAAACTGAAAGTCAACCTTCGCCGTTTGAAAGTGAAAGGCCTTGCAAAGTTTATTCCTGATACCATCAGCATTAATATCGACGATCTCGATCTTGGACAGAGTGTTAAAGTTGGCCAACTGAGTATTGAAAACCTGGAATTCCTGAATTCAAAGTCAGTACCCGTTGTCAGCATCATCATGACCAGAGCAGCGCGTGCTGCAGCGACAACACCTGCAAAGTAATTTCTGATACGGAGACTGGAAACTTTTGAACGTTGAACTTGGAACTGGAATGAAATATCTGATAACTGGATTGGGAAATCCGGGTGCAGCATATGAGAACACCCGGCATAATATCGGGTTTAAAATATTGGACGCATTAGCTGATGCGTCCAATATTGTTTTTAGTGACAAGCGTTATGGATACGTTGCCGAATACAAATTTAAAGCCCGCACACTGATCCTGCTGAAGCCAACCACCTACATGAATCTAAGCGGGCGGGCGGTTAATTATTGGTTGAAACAGGAGAATATCCCGCTGGAAAACCTGTTGATCGTGAACGATGACCTGGCGCTTCCCATGGGAACTTTACGTCTGAAACCAAAAGGAGGAGATGCGGGACATAACGGATTAAAAAGCATTCAGGAAATCCTGGGGACAAAAGATTATGCCCGGCTTCGCTTTGGGATCGGAGACAATTTCAGACCCGGGCAACAGGTAGATTATGTTTTAAGCGAATGGTCCGGGGAAGAGAAGGCTATGCTTCCTGAACGGATTGATGTGTGTATCCGGATCATCCAAAGTTTCAGTACAATTGGCGTGGAACGGGCGATGACTGAATTTAACGGAAAGTAAATGGAGAACCAGGTTCGGATCGACAAATGGCTTTGGGCCGTGCGCTTTTTTAAAACGCGAAGCTCGGCAACGGAAGCCTGTAAAAAAGGGCGGGTAATGATCGGAAATGTTCCGGTTAAACCTTCACGCATGATCAAAGCAGGCGATACCATTAAGATCCGGAAACCTCCTGTTACCTACACTTATCAAGTACTGCAATTATCCGGCAACCGAATGGGTGCAAAACTGGTCAGTGATTTTGTGCTCGATATGACGCCCAAATCAGAATTACAGATCCTGGAGATCCAAAAGAACATGAGCTGGTTCAAACGCGATCCGGGCACCGGCCGGCCAACAAAAAAAGAACGCCGGGATTTGGACAACTTCTTTGAAAACGACAATGAAGAGGATTGGTAAACGGAGAACGGAAACCGGAGACGGGAGACCGGAAAGTCTCAGTGACCAGTCACAGTATTCAGTAGAGAACAGCAAACTGTGACTGCAACTGTAAACATATTTTTTACGACTTACTACTTGCGACTAAATACTCACAGCTAAAGAAACCTTGCGCTCTGCTCCTTCGTCGGCAACATGCAGCTCTCTCTTCTTCCGAACCAGCGAAACCGGTTTCTTGCAATCAGATCATAGATCCGGTCCCTCCGGCTTTGGGAAATTACACGAAAAACGAAAAGGAGTTTAAAAAATCCACCCAATCGCTTAGCGATTTTTAGTACAGCATCCGACTTTATCAGGAAGGTATCCTGTTCAATCAGAATGACAGAATCGACCGATTCAGAAATTTGCCGTTTTTCTTTCCAAAACAGGCCTGCCCGACTTCCCAATGGCGCAAAAAGAAAGACTTCTTTCCGGTCATATTTCAGGATAAACCGAACAAATCGGCTGCATACATGGCAATATCCATCAAAAAGAATAAGACTTTTCCCATGAGGGAGCTCCATCATCTGTTTACTTTTAAATCTTTGATCAATCCTTCGGCAAGCCAGTTGGCTATTGCCTGACGATTATCGGTCATCATGAACCGCTGCTGATCGCGCCGGTGGTTTATATTACCCAATTCGATAAAAACCGCGGGAGGATAAGAATATTTCAGCATGTATAAATTACGGTCCGAGACGGTTCCCTTGTACCCTCTGCTTGGCTGGTGGTAGTTATATTTTTGCTTAAAGGTCTGGTGCAGGCTTTGAGCAAGCTTTTTCCCTGTCTGGCTGTTTTTGTCATGATAAAAGAAAACATCAATATTCTGACCTTTACTTCTGGAATCCACATGGATTTCAACAAGCCGCTGCACCTTACTTTTATTTTTTGCATACAATTCGTTCACCACGTCTTTACGCTGTCTGAGGCGGCCAAGCTGGCTTCTGGGGATGGCCAGGTCAGGATAACAAACTTCATCCCGGTCATGTTTCAATATGCTTTCATCCCGGATACCGTCATTTTTATCCCGCACCATAATGTATACCTGAGCACCATGCTCCAGAAGGCTTCGGGCCAGACGAAGAGTCACGTCATAGGCATATTCATCCTCACAAAGCATGTGATTTCCATAATGGCCAATTGCACCCGGATCAGGTCCCCCATGACCACTGACCAAATAATAAACCGCTCCCGACAACTGATTGTCTTTTCTGCTCACACGCTCATATTCCGACCCAAAAATTTCATACACGGCTGTGTTTCCGGAAGAGGCAACCGGAGCTGAAGCTTTTGCCGCCGGAAGTTTATAGGTGCGACCGGCGAAAAGTGAATGATCTGTTCCTAAATTGGATTTATTGATCTCAATAAACGCATCCATGTATTCCGACGGTGATAACCCGTGTCTCTTTAACAAGGAGTAAATCCCATCACCGCTTTGTGCTTTAACTGTCGGATAAGTCTGTGCATTTGTAACATAACCAAAGAAGAAAAAAAACAACGCCGGCACAATCACTTTGTATGATTGGCATACGAAAATTCTTACCTTTAAATCCATCATTAAATTCATATTTTTCGTGCTGTAAAGATTAAAAATAATTTCGTTTCAAATGTAACAGGAGAACAAAAAACAATTACAAACATTTAAACAAATGTCTATGCAAAAAGCTTTGATCGTCATTATTTTCATGGCTGGGGTTATTTCATGCAAATCTAATTTGGTCATTCATGATATTAAGACAGAGAACATTTCCAACGCGGACGGATTACCTCAGGCCGATTCATCGCTGATCAAACTGGTCGAGCCTTATAAAAATAAACTCACGTCAGAAATGGAGGAAGTCATTGGAATCAGTACCATTGAACTGGTAAAAGAAAGGCCTGAAAGCGAACTGACCAATTACATTGCTGATTTATTTTTGGCTGAAGCCAGACGGTATGCCGAAAATCATCCCTCGAAACCGGTAGCTGTAATTGCTTTTCAGAATTACGGGGGACTGCGGACTGCTCTTCCCCGGGGAGAAATAACGGTTCGAAAGATCTTTGAACTGATGCCCTTCGAAAATGAAATGGTGATGTTGAAACTAAAAGGAGAAGACGTGTATGCATTTGTTGAAAAGATTGCAGCGGAAGGCGGAGATTGTGTGTCCGGAATAAAACTGGGCATCCGTGACCGGAAAATTTCCTATTTGGAAGTAGCTGGCAAACCCTTCGACCGGAACGCTGCATACTGGCTGGTAACGAACGATTATGTTGCAAACGGAGGCGATGACATGCAGATGTTTGCCAAACGGCTGGAATATATTTCAACAGGAATTAAACTAAGGGACTGTATGATCAGTTATATGAGGAGGGAACACCAGGCAGGCAAAAAAATATCACCCCGACTCGATGGCAGGATCTATCTTGAATAAAAAGACCGGAGAACGGAAACGGGAAGTCTCAGTAACCAGTCTCCGTATTCAGTAGAGAACTGCAAACTGTGACTGCGACTGTAAACTTTTTTCTTACGACTCGCGACTTTAGCCTGTGTGGTTTACTTAAATTTGGAAATGACGATATGAGACGAGCATGAAAGCCAAGGCATCCGCCTGAGTTGATGTTTATATGCGAGTTCCATACCGTTGGTAAACGTATCAAAGCGATGAAGCATGATACGCAGATTGGAATTGAATAAGTTGAAAAAATAAACGTATGAACAGCCGAAGAAAATTCCTCAAAAATATAGCCGGGACGGCAGCAGGGCTATCGCTGGCCGGAATCCCCAAAGACCTGTTTGCAAGGGAAGATCTGGTAAGCCTCAGCATCCTGCATACAAACGATATTCATTGCCATATCGATCCTTTCCCTGAAGCAGACCCTTCTTATTCAGGGCGGGGAGGACTCGCCAGAATGTCTGCCCTGATCAAAGAAATAAAATCTGCAAACGACAATATCCTTCTGGTCGATGCCGGTGACATGTTCCAGGGAACGCCTTATTTCAACTTTTATAAGGGAGAACTCATCATGAAAGTCATGACAAAAATGGGTTACGAAGCCTCAACCATTGGCAACCATGAATTTGACAACGGGCTGGAGGGCATTGAACAATCCCTTCCGTATGCCGGATTCCCGCTGATATGCAGCAATTACGATTTCTCGCAGACAATACTGCGGAACCGATTCCCTGCATATAAAACATTCAATAAAAACGGGATTAAGATCGGGATCTATGGATTAGGGGTCGAGCTGGCAGGACTGGTTGCGGAAAACAATTACGGTGAAACACGTTACCTCGATCCTGTGGCAACGGCAAAAAAAATGGAATCGTTCCTGAAAAATGAAAAAAAATGTGAGCTGGTCGTGTGTCTGTCACACCTGGGGTTGAAATACAGGGAAAATAAGATTTCCGACACGCTGCTCGCCGCTGAGACCAGTATGACCGACCTGATCATTGGCGGTCATACCCACTCCTACCTGAAGGAGCCTCTTCAGCTTAAAAATGCAAAAGGGAACCGGATCATTGTCAACCAGGTAGCCTGGGCCGGATTGGTACTGGGCCGGATTGATTTCATTTTAGACAAAGCAGGGAAAGAAGAACCACTGGCTTATTTGCAAAACATTTGGACCACCTCATGAACCGGAATCAATTATCCGGCTTAAGCATTTTCTCTGCATGCCTGCTCAGTTTACCATGGCTCGGCATTCTCCCGGGCTGGATATTATTTATCTCACTGGTACCATTACTGATCGTTGAGGACCATCTGAGCAACCGTAAGGAAAAATGCAGCAGTATCGTCTTTTTCGGCTACGGGTACCTGTGTTTCCTGCTTTGGAATATCGCGACCACCTGGTGGATCATGCATGCCACTTTAACCGGGGCTTTTCTTGTAACCTCTCTGAACGCTGCGTTTATGGCAACGATCTGGTGGACTTTTCACCTGATGAAACGGCGCTTCCGGTTTTTGGGCAATCTTTCACTAATCGTTTTTTGGATCAGTTTCGAATACCTGCATTTTAACTGGGAAATCCAATGGCCATGGCTCACCCTGGGAAATGGTTTTGCAAACCAGGTCAAGCTGGTTCAATGGTATGAATATACCGGTGTTTTGGGCGGTTCTTTATGGATATTAATGATCAATCTTTTGTTTTTTCAGCTTTATAAAAAAATAACCGACGATGGGTCCGGAAGACTGGCAAGAACCATCATCCTCATATTCACTATTATCCTGATTCCATCGATACTGTCGGTTAGTCGCTACAACAGGTATGAAGAAAAAGGAAAACCTTGCGAAATCATGATCCTTCAACCCAATATCGATCCTCACTCCGAAAAATTTGACGGGATGAGCGAATCGGCACAGGTGGATATATTGACTCATCTGACTGATTCCCTTCTGAGCAATTCAACCGATTATGTAATCGGTCCCGAGACGGCACTGCCTGCGGTTTGGGAGACAGAAAGCATGCAGTACCATCCTTGTCTCTCTCCTTTTTATGACAGGACACGCTCCCACCCCAACTTAAAATTTATACTTGGAGCAACCACACAATTGCACTATCGGTCAGAAGAGAAAATTCCGGCTACAGCCCGTCTGAACCCAATCGACAGCACCTGGTACGAAGCTTTCAACACAGCTTTGCAAATTGATTCTTCCGGAAATGTCCAACGCTATCATAAGAGCATTTTGGTTACCGGAGTTGAAAAGATGCCTTTCTCCAGGTATTTTTCATTCCTCGAAAAGTATATTATCGATCTGGGAGGAATAGCAGGAAGCCTGGGATCGCAGGAACAACCCTCCAATTTCACTTCCGGGAACGGCATTCGGACCGCACCGGTCATTTGCTATGAATCCGTGTTTGGAGAATATATGACCGGATACGTCCAAAAGGGAGCTGAACTTATTTTTGTTATCACCAACGACGGCTGGTGGAAAAATACGCCCGGTTATAAGCAACACCTGTCTTTTGCCCGTTTAAGGGCCGTTGAAACACGGCGCGCCATTGCCCGGTCGGCCAATACCGGAATTTCAGCATTCATTAATCAAAGGGGTGACATTTTAAACCAATCGGAATGGTGGACAAGAATAGCATTATATGGGATCTTACAAGCAAATGGCAGCCTGACCTTTTATGTCCGCTACGGGGATTACATCGGACGAATCTGCTCGTTTATGGCGGTGCTGTTGCTGCTGTACTATCTTTCTCAGAATTATATGAAACGAGGCTGACTTCTTTCGTAAGGGAGCAGGAATCTGCTTTTCCGGTGTCCTTGTTCCGGGTTCCGGTCTGCATCTCCCTCTATGCCCATGCGCTGTGCGCTGTGCAAAAAAAAATCCGCATTAATTCGATTGCGCAAAATCCCTGAATGACAGGATTTGAGTGCCGGAACGATCAGACTTCCATCGGTGGTAAACCACTCATCCGGCTTTCGCCGGACTACAAGGCCTGTCTTAACGCTCCAAAAGCTTTCTCGGTTCTGAAAATACTGTTGAATTTGCCAATGGTGAATTAATGCGGAAATATCTTTCGTTAGAACGTTCCGATTAAGCAAGAGCAAAAGCAAAACTTGTTTGGGCTTTTGCCGAGCGTGAGGAACGACTAATTTTGTTTTCAATGAACGTTTTTCTTATTTCAAAGATACAGTCTTATCCCGTTTCCTCCAAGTAAAACAAGTGCTTTTATAACATCCGACCAATATCCGGTTGATTCTCAATCATCTGGATAAGCCATATTCAACATGAGGAAACATTCGCTGTTTATAGCCGTATAACGGATGGATAAAAAGCGTTCTTTTCATGTATCTGAATTTTAAGAATCTGTGTTTATTTTGTGTCCGGAATGGGTACTTTAGAAGAGCTGCCCCAACTGTAATTCGCTTTGTTTCCCATATCAAGCACCAGCTTTCCGCCATTTGCCATGTCAGTATGGTTAAACCAGGGGCTCTCCAGTTTTTTGCCATTTAAGGTGGCCGACTGAATGTATTTATTGTCGAAAGAAGCCTTGCACGCTTCAATCTCGAATATTTTGCCATTCCCCAAATGGATCCTGACCTGCCTAAACACGGGACTGCCAATACTATATCCCGGATCTCCGGGAGTTACCGGATAAAATCCCAAGGATGAGAAAACCACAAACGACGACATCCCGCCGCCATCCTCATCGCCCGGAACCCCCATCAGGTCATTGCGGAACCACTCGTGGACCAGCTTCCGGATCGCCTTTTGTGTTTTCCATGGCTGCCCCGCATAATTATATAAATACGGAATGTGCAGCGAAGGCTCGTTTGCCATCGAGAATTGTCCGACGTTCCCGGTATGATCGGGCAACTGCGAATAAAAATCAAACTTCGACTTTCCGAGAGGCTGTGCAAACATCGCATCGAGGTTTTGAACAAACTGATTATTGCCTCCCATAAGCCGGATCAGATCGGGAATATTATGCTGAACATCCCAGCGGTAAACCCAGCCATTGTTTTCGTCGTAGGCGTCCCGGGCGCCAAGTCCGCCTGAAAAGACATAATCGAAAGGCTCAATAAAATTCCCTTCGCTGTCTTTGGGATGGAAGAAGCCTGTTTTGGGATTGAACAGGTTTCTGTAGTTAAGCGATTGTTTTTCAAAATATTGAGAATCCTCCGTTTTGCCCAGTTCATTCGCAAGCTGCGAAAGGCACCACTCATCATAGGAAGTGCCCAACGTTACAGCGACTGGTTGCCGCTTTTCAAAACCATGGACTTCCGGGAAGGTTTCTTTTTCGCCTGCTTTCAGCGCCGGAATATAGCCGTGTTTCCTGTAAAACTCGTCCAGTTGACCTGCGGGCACTCCCGACCACGGAGCCAGCGTTTTTTCTGTTATAGCTCCCTTACAGGCCAGATAAGCTTTTTCGATATCGAAATTCCGCAGTCCTTTCCGGTAAGCGTCCAATACCGAGGCCACGCCATGATTGGAATTCATCCGGCGGCTGTCGCCTGTGATTTCAGGGAAAGTGGGCATCCAGAGATGATCCATCTGCTCAGCCATTAGTACAAAAGAATTCAGAATGTCTTCTTCCTTCTGTGGATCAATTAAGGTACGCAAAGGATGGTGAGCCCGATAGGAGTCCCAGATCCAGTCATCTGTGTAAAACGGACGCCCCTGGTCTTCATGCACCGTATGGTCGAACGCGCTGTAATATCGTCCATCCTCTGAAATACAGACGGGCCTTTCATAACAACGGTAAAGCGATGTATAGAAAACCGTCCGTTCATCGTCCGTGCCGCCTGTGATCTCAATTTTTCCAAGGGCTTCATTCCAGATCTTCCGTCCGTCGGCCTGCAACTGAGCCACCGTTTTTCCGGCTACTTCGCGGTCCAGGTTCTTTTTGGACTGAGCGGCATCAATAAAAGAAATTCCGTAGCGCAGCCTCAATGATTTCGTACCTTTGGGAAAATTCAGTACAACCGAAGCGTTTCTTCCCGTGGCTGATTCTCCGGGCTTTGATCCGTTACTGTCGAGCACGGAAATACCCACAGGCTTCTGTTCCGGTTTCAGATAGAGGTATACCCGGGTATTGTTTTCAAGGAGCTGGAATCCGGTAAGTGCCTCACCATCCCATTTCGTCTCGCCATTGCGGGAATTCAGGACCAGGCCAACCGGAAGATCGCGGTTAAAGGTCAGCTCGTACATGGCGGCCTGATGCGACAAACCGAAATTTACCTCCGTTTGCTGTTCATCGAGGTAGACCGAATAGGAATAGGGCGTCAGCTTTTCCAAATCGTAGCTATAGGAAATGACTGGCTTTAAAGCTGCTTCCTCTCCCTGCCAGGGACTCAGGTTAAAAGCTGAACTGCCCCGGTGACTCGTAATTTCCAGGGGTAATCCCCGGAGAAACACACCGGTATAATCACTCCGTTCGGGATACACACGGAGCATGCTGTTTGGCAAATGGACGGTCGGATATGTCGGAACAAGCAGATGACTGATGTTGCCCATATACGGATTCACATAATCGACCGGCTGCCTTGCTCCTTCCTCTTGCGCGAAAGTTCCTGTCCAGGCCAGAATAAGCAAGGTCAAAATGGCTTTACTGATCTTCTTCATTGTTATTGATTAAGGTTAACGTTCATTTACCGTTCGGCTCATTTGTCAAAAGTACGGTTTTTCCTGTTTTCGCCGACTCGCGCGCGGCTTCCAGGATTTGCACAACCATCAGATTATTTTCAAGTGAATACGGATCATAATCGTTCAGGATGATTTTTCCGTTGAGCACGTCGGCAAAACAGGCAAACGGATCTTCGTACACAGCTACATCATTTGCGGTGACTTTTTCGGTTGCTTCGGCATCCGTCGCACCATTCCGCCGGCGCATATGCTGATTGTCAATCGTAATAACGTATCCGGCATCGCCGTATATTTCCATATCCTTCCGGTTAAAAGGCCAGTTCCAGGAAGCCTGGATCAGGCATTGTGAATCCGGGTATTTTACAAGAATGGTCGCATCATCGTCTACTTTGGGATAAATATCGGGTTTAAACTGGCGGGTAACCGCAGTGACCGACAAGGGTTTTTCACCTTTTGTGAGCGCGGTCATCAGATTGGCGCCGTAACAGCCAAAATCGACCAGGGCTCCACCCCCGTTCAAAACAGGATCGGTAAGCCATTCCAAAAAAAACTTGTCGCATCCGATCTCGCTGGGTCCCTGGTGACCGTGATGAAAGACTGCTTTCCGGAGTTTGCCGACGAAATTTTCATCAACCAGTTCAAACGACCGGGCAGTCGTGGGATACCAGGAAGTTTCATAATCAGTCAGCAAATGGATGTTGTATTTCCGGGCCAGTTCAACCATCCGCTGCGCGTGCTCAACGCTCACTGCCAGCGGCTTTTCAACCATCACATGAATTCCCCGAGGGGCACAGGCCTCCACAACTTTCAGATGGTCATATACTGAGCCAAATGTAACAACAGCTTCCGGCTTTACCGCATCCAGCATTTTTTCAAGATCGGCATAAACAATGCCGGAAGGCAGCTTGTATCGTTTGACGATTTGCTGAACCAGTTCCTGATCGGGCTCGGCGACTCCAACGAGATCAAAATCGTCTTTATCGGGCCGTCCCAGAATAAAAGCAATATGACCGTGCGACATCCCCGCGACCGCAAGCCGGATCGGCTTTTTCTCCTTGCTTTGTGCGTGAGTACTCAAAACGGGGATCATCAATAACAAAAACATCCTCAACAACTTGCTCATACTCATTCCTGTTAAATTACACCTTAATCTTTAAGCGAATAATAATCCTGAAATCTAATCAAAAACCTTATTTTAGCCATGCTTTGGCTATAGCTGAAGGATCAAATCAGCACGCTCCATCGTTTGGCTTATCGCACTCAAAGTTATCAAAAAAAGAAAAGGAACGTTTCATCATTTAGAATCGGGATCAGAATATCAACGGTTTTAGCAGTAGCCTTTGCAGGGACTTTCCTACCCCGGTGCCAGGTCGGTATTTTTTCATTAAATATTTTGCGAAAGTAAAAAGTAGTTCTATATTTGCACCCACGTTCCGCGGGCGTTGCAACCTGCATTAAGATTGGAAAATCCGTTAAAGACGGATAGCTGTTAAGAATCGTTCGTACCAGCAAAATTCTTTTCTTTTTAGGAATTCACGGAGAGATGGGTGAGTGGCTGAAACCAGCAGTTTGCTAAACTGCCGTACGGGAAACCGTACCGGGGGTTCGAATCCCCCTCTCTCCGCATTGACGCACTTGCATGGGGGTGCAAGGGGTTGAAAAACCAAACCCGCGTATCCCCACCAGACCAGTCACAAATTTTCGGGATGTAGCGCAGTCCGGTTAGCGCACCTGCTTTGGGAGCAGGGGGTCCCAGGTTCGAATCCTGGTATCCCGACAAAATGGGAAACCAAAGAAAACCAAAAGCCTGTAAATCACATGATTTACAGGCTTTTTTGATTTTTGTCGGGTCAATTCATATCAGAAAACAGCCCACACCTTTGGTATCCGGTTTATTATCCGAATCGGCAAAAATGATAAAAGCAAATGAATCGTTTATGCCCGAATTATTGTTGAAACCCGCCGGATTTAGATTTCCCTGGAGATTTCATGTATTCAGTTATTTTGATACTTCATTTTTGGGGGTAGAGAAAGAGACCATGGGTATCTGGGAACGTTCAGCAATCATGATGGGGCTGTACCATAATGGTAATCTGTCAAATTTAACATCGCCACCATTCGCTCTAAAGGTCGCTTTGTCAATTTCATATACTTTTCCGGTAATTATTTCAACATATACCGGATCACTGAAATTTGTCGCCTTTATTTTGATGTCAACCGGGTCCCATTCAATAATATCACTTGGTATCTGATCGTTAAACAAAATCAACACGACAGGGACTCCTTCCTTTTTAAACCCGGCGACAGTTAATTTTCTCGATGAATTTGACTGATATCCGAGTTCACCCAGATACTCTTTATAAACACTGAATTTTGCCTGATCGCGATCAAGAGTTTCACAGCCCACCGACCATAAGGAAGATTGTATGTCTTTTGAATGTTTTACCTCAATCTGTCCGATTAACTTTAGGTCAGGTCCTGATGATTTCAATTTTTCCCAGGTGTAACAGCGATACTCCGTTGCTTGCCCTGTCACGATGGTTGTCAAAATAAAGCAACCACACAAAAGTAAGATAACAGTTCTTTTCATTATGAATGTAGTTATTGGCAAAAGGTAGAAAAAAGATTATTCCCGTTGTTCTGTATATTCCTTCCAAAATGATGAAATAGCCATGAGAGAAAATCTCACGCAAACCGAAAATGAATTGACCAAAGGGAAATCCGCGAAGCAAATAAATGGCTATTCCGTGAGTACGGGCCAAAGTATAATAGCAAAGACAAAATTGATACGAATGAAAATAATGAGAACCCGATTATTTGCTCTTGATAATTATTTTATGTTCCGGCCCCGTTACATTTGCAACGTTAACAACCCGGAATGCCCATTCATTCGCTTTTTTTCTGAGCTCCAGGGTTAATTGATTCCCGATGGTCTCCCAGTTGCCTGATGGTAATTCCCTCATCTGGTATTCTTTAAAATTTGGCGTTTCAGAAGAAAGATTGATACAGGCCATATTCTTGTCAATTTTTACTTCGGACGTGATTGTATTCGGAGTCCAGTATATTTTATCCCTGTCCTGCACCAACTTCATAAATTCGGGTTGAGAAAAAGCCCAGTGTTGTTTCCCTCCCCAAATCCAGGTATTGTTTTTAAAATACTCATCTTCATACATGATAAGTAATTCCTTATGGTTTGGCCAAACTGTAAAAATGTTGTTGTAACCATGCCACTCAATCCACGTATATGTCTGGGCGCTTCTGACCTTGCCTGTTCCTGTTTCAGGATCAATATCGAAAGGTGTGCGTTCCGGTCCTTTTACTTTTATAATATCAGCAGCTTGGTTTTTTAAATATTCGTCTCTTATTTCTAATGCCGATAACGGAATTCCGTTTTTTTCGAAATGATGGTCGTACTTGTTATCCGAAAGAAACCATTTGTTGTGCGAGTTGAGCCATATCTCATCAATACCGTGATGACCGTCTGGTCCTCCTTTAACACCCGCTCCTGCCCCCATTGTCCGGGTTACATAACCGAAAGCATTCATGATTGCATTCTGGATTACCATATAATGTTGACAAGTATATCTGTGGCCTTGCAAAGCGGAATCCAACATCACTTCAATATTCCCGTCCCCGGGATACGGACCTGAGTCATTGATGGCAACGACCGATTTAATCCAATGTCTGAGTAACAAGATTCTTTTAAGTTCATCAGTTTCACCATGGAAGACAGTGTCCAACCTGTATTTCGTGATTAGATTGGAGAATTTGGGAGAAGACAAGTCCTCTGAACCCTGGAATATTGTATTTGGCCTAGAAACAGGATTCTCTGTTTTAACGGCATCATATTCCCTGCTGATGCAACTCACAAATAAAACAGCAAAAATAAGCATTAATTCTTTCATATCCATTTTAAATTTAGTTTTTGTAAAACTATATATAATTTATAAAATTACGATACCTTGCGTATTAAAATATTTAATTTATTTTTGACTACTATTTCTTTCAAAATCATTTGGCATTATGTCGGAAGGCTGCTATGTTACATGTGAAAACGGGCGGATACAATTATGCACTGGCACAAAAGGCTTCTCAAAGCGGCGAACCTATTGTCAGACACATGGAATAGGTTTTCCCGGTTCAAGGATTCGCGAGCTGTAATGATTAATATATGTTTGGTGATAGATATTTAGTTGCCCCGATGATTGAACCGTGAGAATTCAGAAATGTGAAATTGTCGCCAGGAAAATGGACTGAAGGTCCTCAAATTCACCGGGATACTGCCTTACCATAAACTTCTATCCAATCAAGTCTGGAACACGCAATGCTTTGTCCTCCCCGCATCAAATCTGTAAAACCGATTTCATCAACCCGGGTCAGGTCCGGATGATTGACAAAAGCGCCTTCTGTCATATTTATAATATCCAGTTTATACCAGTCAATATCTGCCAGATTAAATTCATATGTCCTCCAGTCACTTGATTTACCGTCGCATTGATCACTGACAAGCCATGTCCCGTCAGCCAGCTTAAGAACAATATGCAAGCACCTGAAACCGCTCTGTTTTGATCGCCAGATGATTTTTGCGTATTCACTTAAGTCCCCATAATGATTTATATCTTTTAATGTGACTGCCCAATTATTCGGACAGAGTCCTGACCAGATATAGTAAGGATCGTCAACTGGTTGATCATGATGGCTTTTTTTTATACCATCCCTTCCCAAACCGTACAGGTTCAATTTTAGATTTTGGTGGGTTACATGATCCTGTGTTACCGGTGTGGCAGCCGGAATTTCTTTCCAATCTTCTCTAAAAAAGATTGAAGGCCGGTACTGGGCAGAGCAAATTAACGGAGTACTTAAAAAATACAATGAAAGAAAAAAAATCTGAAATGGGGTCTTCATGTAATTATTCGACATAATATTAGAAACTTAAATATTACAAATGCAGGCAATCCCTGACTCAATCATTGTCGCTTTAAAGGACCAATATAAGTAGTAGATACAACAACATCATCAAACAGAACTTTGTCGATTTCTCCGGGCTTTCCTTTTGTCATATAATAACTTAGTTTGAAGAAATTTATCTTCAACCGCTCATCATTGCGCCACTGAAATCCTTCAAAGCATCCTTTCCCTTGAGTTGGAATGAATTGATCCCACTTCCAGTAACCGGAAGGAAATCCCCTGCCTAAATGAATAATCTCTTTCCCATCAATCCAGAAAGCCTGTTCACCATTGGATTCTTCGACAGGTGTGTTCAATACGACCATCATTTCAATGCAAATCCATTGTTTATGAACGACCTTCGATGGAGGGTCAGGATTAAATGTGTTTCCCCAGAAATGTTCAGGATCAGAATAGCCGTGCATATTCATCCAATAGGTGTAAAAATCCCATGTCCATTGATCTCCTTTGGGTTCCACCGCTGTATTGAATTTCTCGTTCCCTTTGGGTTTAAAGCCGGCACGTCCAATTGGCCATGGTGAGGGAGGATAATAACCACCCATACCTGAAAAATGATGGGTAGGGCTATAATTGGTAATAAATTTCACATAAAAACGAGCATAGAGTGTATCGAAACCCTCAGGAAACGTTTTGAACAAGAATCCTCCATTGTCTGAATCCGGGTTGTATGTCATCATTAATGACTGTTTTCCTTTACTTCCTTTGGGAACATCAGAAGAGAATTGCATACCCTCCGGATTATAAGCGTCATTCCATTGTTTCAACATTTCTTCTTTTGAAGCCGATTCAAAATCTTCTGAAAACACGATCCCTTTCTCCTGGGCAGAAAGAGTGGCTGATGATACAACGATAAAAAGCAAAATTAATATCTTCATATACGTTAATTTTCGGAACTAATGGAGATCATAGGATACGAAACTATTTTATAAATACCATCCGATTAATATCCGAAGAGCTAATAAAACAGATTTTCGCAAAGGCGTAAAATTAGTGTTTTGTTTCATATATTTGCAATTAAATTATAAAAATAAGCTTTCGTAATGCAAAAAGAAATGAAAGACAATACAATTATCGAATTAATTAAGCAGAATAATAACAAATAAAATAGAAACGATTACCTACGCACTACCCTTTCTGTTGAGTATGCTTTTCATAACTGCAAACAGAAACAAATCAATGAATAAAAGCGCTTTTTATATCTGATACCGACACATTCAACAGTGACCGGCACAGCAAGTCCATATCCTTTTCGTTCTCCTCAAAATGAAACATACATTGTATGTGGGTGATTCCCTCTCCCGGTTTTAAGAAGGCGGCAGGAGAAGAAATTTCCATCTCATACAACGGTCCTATGCGGGAGTCATCTTTGGCCGGGCCATCATTATAGGAGTTGATAACATCGCCCGAAAACGGGTCCTCCTGTTTATCAGTCAATGCGGAATTGACGTATTCAGTTGTGTTTTCCGGCATTGAAAACAGCAGGAATAAAAGTGTTCGCTTTTGAAATTGTGAACTGACTGCCTTAAAACGGATGGCCGTCCGGCTAAAGCAATTATACCCGCGGCTTCCCATCGTGATCCTGGCCGATGGCCTGTATTCCAATGCTCCCTTCTTCCAGATATGCTATGAAAACGGGTGGAACTTTATCGTCTCCTTTAAAGACGGCAACCTGCCCAGCGTACACCAGGAAAGAAATTGACCAGCTACTTATCAGACCAGGAAATAAACATCCATGAATATGACCAGTTTGTGCGAAAACGAAACCAGATCCGACTGACATAGGCTGATATGGAGGATCCCTGCTCCCTAACAATCAGGGCAAAACCATCTAAAACACGAAAGGAGGTAATCCATCAAAACCAGGACATACATAAAACCACCAACAGGAAGAACTCCTGTTGAATAGGGAGGGTATGGCCAACGTCGTAATGACCTGTCTGATTACGGGGGTCTGGAGTGGCGTCCAGGTCTACTTGGCGCAGGTTTCATGGCCCGACCGGGCTTCGTTTACCAACGGGTTAACCGATGATGCTGACCGGAATTATTTATCTGGGGGTACGCACCAAAGGCTTTCGAAAAACAACAGTGATGATGGATTTTGCAAATATTTAATGATCTTTGCGAAAAAAGGATGTAAATGAAGCAATGCGTCATTTTCGACATGGATGGTGTGATCATTGACAGTGAACCAATTCACCAGAAGTGTGAACGAAAGCTATTCAGGATATTGGGAATTGATGTTTCTGATGAGCAACACAACGCTTTGGTCGGGACCACAGATGAAACGATGTGGTCCCGAATTGGAAGCCGATATAAGCTGCCTATGTCCGTTCCTGAAATTATTCAGCTCAAAAAATCGCTTTACATCGGCTATTTGAAAAAAGAGGAATCCTTACGGCCAATCCAATCTGTTCCGGAACTCATCGCCGAGTTATATGAGGCCAATTTTTTATTGGCATTGGCCTCTTCTTCTCCACATGAACAAATCGATTATATTCTCGAAAATCTCAGGATCAGACATTATTTTCATGCAACTGTAAGTGGAGAAGATGTACAGGAAGGAAAGCCAAATCCTGCAATATTTCTGAAAGCTGCCGAATCGGCAGGGACTGATCCCAAATCATGTGTTGTCATTGAAGATTCATACAATGGAGTAACAGCAGCAAAAAATGCCAATATGAAATGTATCGGATACAAAAATCCGAACTCGGGCAATCAGGATTTAAGCAAGGCTGATATCATTGTTCATTCTCTGAATGAAATAACAACAACGTTGATCAGTAAGCTCTGTATCCATAAAGACTAAAGCAGGCCGGGAATTGCCGTTGTGATAAAAGATATTTATCTTTGTTCGCAATTTTACGAATAGAGACCGGCCATGTTGTGCGCAGGTATAGTTTAAGATTGACGTTGTGAAACAGCATATTCGTTCCGTTCATACCACTAAAAAGTTAAAAATGGATAGACGCAAAGCGATGAAGATAACTGCCGGTGTTATTGCCGGAGGCGGAACTGGTTTGTTTGCACTTTCAAAAGTACTTAAGGCTGAAAACCAGCCGCTGCCCTCACCTCAAAAACTGGATTTTACTTCCACAGAAACGAAGTGGCAGTATACACCCCTTGACGCCTCCATTTCCGCTAAATTGGCCTATCAGGCCTATAGCGAGGGAAGCTGCATGTATGCAACCGTTTCAAGCGTGATTTTGCAGCTGGCGGACAAATTTGGGGAGCCATATTCCTCTTTCCCAACTTACATGTTTAAATATGGGCATGGTGGTATTGGTGGCTATGGGTCGGTATGCGGCACACTGAATGGGGCGGCGGCACTGGTTGGGTTACTGGTTACAGATAAGAAGGTACAGGATAAAATGATAGCAGATATCTTTCAATGGTACGAAAAAGAGTCGCTTCCGGTGTTCAGCCCTCATCAAGCCAATCTGGATTTTACGCCCCCCACGAGCATTTCCAATTCAGTGCTGTGTCATGCATCAAATACTACCTGGTGTAAAGAATCAGGATTCAAGGTCAGCAGCAACGAGCGGAAAGAAAGGTGCCGGCGGCTAACCGCCGATGTCGCACAAAAAGTAACCACCGTCCTCAACGAAATCTATACGCATGCTTATATGACAGGTGCTCATAGCAACGAAACCGTCAACACCTGCGTCACATGCCATGGAAATGACGGCAAGCTGAATAATACCGCTGTCAAAATGAGCTGCAATTCATGTCACGCCGAATCAATTGCACACCAGGTTTTTTCAGACGTCCATTACAAATTGATGGAATAATCAGACAGTAACCAGAGTCAGCGCATTTTCGACTGCGTCGGCTTTCGTTGTGTTCAGCGCGGTTCCTTCGGCGCGGACCACCTCAACATCGGTCATTCCCAAAAACCCTAAAATTGTTCTCAGGTATGGCGACACAAAATCATAAGCCTGCGTGGGCCCGCTGGAATAAATGCCGCCGGACGACATGGCGATATAGACTTTTTTGTTATTGACCATTCCTTCAGGCCCGTTCCCGGTGTACCGGAATGTGACCCCTGCCCTCGCGATGTGATCGATCCAAGACTTGAGCAGGGAGGAAATTCCGAAGTTGTATAAAGGAGCCCCGATCACAAGAATATCAGCATCAAAAATTTCCTGAATGACCTCATCAGAAATCTGCAACAATTCCTTTTGTCGCGGAGTTCTGCTTTCCGCCGGTGTGTAAAAAGCCTGCACCGCTTCTTTCTTCAGATGCTGAAATTGTCCCTCTGCCAGGTTTCGTACCTGCACCCGGCTATCCGGATAAACATCTTTGATCCGTTCAATAATTCTGCTTCCCAGTTTAATACTGTAGGATTCTCCTTCGTTAAAACTTGAAATTACATGCAATATATTCTTCATGGCTATAAGTATTTATTAATCCAAAAATACTTATCTTCGCTTTAAATTTGTTAGTAGTATACTTTAAGTAAGTAGTTACCTATATGTTACTATATCTTAAAATCAACAGGTTATGAATATAAGCTCGGAAGTCTGCCTCAAAAAACTGGTTGCCATAGACGATGCGCTGTACGTGATCGGAGGTAAATGGAAAATCAAGATCATTATTGCCTTGACTGAAGGCTATAACCGGTTTAACGATATCCAGCGGGTGGTTGGCATTTCGGCAAAAATGCTTTCCCATGAACTAAAGGAACTTGAACTCAACGGCTTCGTAAAGCGGAACGTCTATACCGAAACGCCGGTTGTGGTGGAATATGAAATCACCGAGTACAGTGATTCCCTGCAGGATATTCTGAAATCGCTGAGCGATTGGGGAGAAAGGCACCGGGACAAAATCAGAAGAGAGCGATCGTAACTGTGCATGATTTCGGCTCCCAATGAAGATCAATATAGGTTTTCAAAAGAAAAAATCAAAAACAACCGCCGAAACAGAACATATCAGGCAGATACCGTTGTTATAATTTTATTCAAACATGAAAAATTACGAACAATGAAGGCAATCGCATTAAACCAGCCGGGAGGAACGGAGGAGCTCAACTATGTCTCTCTGGACATTCCTTCCATTCTGCCCCATGAAGTTTTGATTAAAGTCAGGGCAATCAGTATTAATCCCGTCGATATAAAAACGCGTTCGGGCAAGGGATTATATAGCAGGCTGGCGGACAAAAATCCGCTTATTTTGGGATGGGATATATCGGGAACTGTGGTTGAAGCAGGTGACGCGTTAACCGAATTTGCAGTTGGCGACGAGGTTTTTGGGATGGTCAATTTTCCCGGTCACGGACAGGCTTATGCCGAATATCTTGCTGCGCCGGCCGATCATCTGGCTCTGAAACCGGCTAACATTTCCCATGAAGAAGCGGCAGCCTCGACCCTGGCAGCGCTGACTGCCTGGCAGGCCATTATCCATAAGGCCAACGTGCAGGCAGGACAACGGGTGTTGATCCATGCAGCCGCAGGCGGGGTCGGTCATTTTGCGGTGCAAATTGCGAAACATGCGGGTGCCTGGGTCGCCGGAACATCGTCGGCAGCCAACCGCGACCTGGTGATGAGCCTTGGAGCCGACCAACATATTGATTATCGTTCGGTGCACTTTGAAGAGGCCTTGTCAAACATCGATTTTGTTCTCGATACCATCGGTGGTGACAACATCGACCGGTCGCTCCTGGTTATGAAAAAGGGAGGGACCTTGATCAGCATTCCGACGGGACTTAATGAGTCGGTCACGCAAAAAGCAAAGACCCCGGGGATCAACGGCTATTCGATCCTTGTTCAGTCAAGCGGTTCCGATATGAAGGAGCTTGCAAAAATGCTGACGAATAAAGAACTGAAGGCTCATGTGTCCGCGACTTTTCCCTTTGATGAAATGGCCGAAGCCCATAACCAAATCGAAAGCGGACATACGGCCGGGAAAGCGGTCGTAAAGCTGTAACCGTTCAAGGTCCTGGTTAATAATGCCGGAAAATGCCGGGCATAAAGAGGCAGAGGAGTTTCCGGCCAATAAGCTAATTGCTGAAACCCCTCGCCTCCTGTCAGGGTTCGGTTCTATAAACATGACCCAAGGTCAGATCTTCAAACTGATTAGCCGTTTCGTAGTCGCTGTTGATCGTGGTGAGGCTGACATCGATTGCAATCCCGTACCCGCCACTATAGGCGATTCTCGAATTGGTTATCGATAATTTCGATGTAAACCCTCCGCCCAAAGCGACACTTGCCTCCTGTTGAATTCCATAATGCTCTCCTTTGCCTGCATATAAAATTTCGGTGTGATCCAGTACATTCTGACTGCTGTTCGACAGAAACTGAATGCCATACCACGATCCTTTCGTTTCGCTGACACCAGTGAAGGTAATTTTCCTTGCCTTCGTTCCACTGGCATTGAGGTACCCGTTATTGACCACACGGATCCCTTTACCTTCGGCAAATCTGAAAGCGGCGCCAGGCAGTATCTTCAGACCTGACTGAATACTGAGGTTCCCGCTGACCAGATAGCTTGCCCCAAAATGCAGGGCCGGCCATACCGATTCCTCGTTGCCCGGAACCAGCAGTACGGAACCAGAAATCTCTACCCCATTATGACCGTTACCCAGGAAGGTCATGGTTTGGCTAACACTGTTCAGCTTATGAACTTCGTTTGCCGGCATAATCACCGCCGACGAAAGGTTGTTTTCAATCTGATCAAATTCCACTGCATCCACTTGGGCGTGATTTTCCACGAGCAGGCCGCAACCGCCGCTTTTGCCTATCTTTGAATGGGTCAGCTTCAACCTGGCGTGGTTTTCTCCGTCCAGGGCGATGGCCGCTTTTTTATCAAAGCCGTTCAGATCGTCACTCCCGGCATCAAACACTTCAACAAATGTCAATTCATTTTTTACATGGTCCGATTTAATGGCAATGCCCTTCCAGTAGCCGCCTTCAGCCGACTGCGCTCCATGAAATTTTACCGGATCTGCTGCTGTTCCGATTGCTGTTAAATAACCACGGGGACCAACAATCATTTCGGCTCCGGCGTCAAATAAGATTTCAGTTCCGGCAAGAACTCTTAAGCCACTTGCCACCGTCACGCTCCCCTGCACAAGATACGGCACCCTATTTCCCGGTGTATTGTTGGTGGCAGCCGGCGCCCACGAAGTTTCCATCAGATCGTTGATATTGCCACCGCTGACTTCAATCACATTGTTCTCATTGTCGTGAAAGGAAGAAAGACCATCCACCGAATTCACCTGCGAAACCGGAATACGGAGCGGCGTCCGGTTGTTTCTAAAAATGTTATCAAACGAATCGCTGCTCCAGTTAGCTCCTGTTTCAACCAGCATCCCGTAAGCCGCACTATGTTGAATGATTGCCGCCACCAGTTGCAGGTTGCCGGAGTTATTCAACGCCAGGTTTGCCGCAAACTCAATCCCGGCAGCCGGCGCGCTCCCGCCATATTCGATCACCACACGCTCCAGTTTATTTAGGGTGCTGGATGAGTTGATAACCAGCCCCTTCCAATAGCCAGGTGTTTTCTCTTTTCCGGTGAGGAAAATTCCATTTCCACCTGCCCCAATCGCCTGGATGCTTCCCGGAGTGTCGATATACATGGCCTTTCCCGCTTCGAAAGCGATTGTAACCGAAGTCTCGATCAGCAGATTAGCCGTCACATGGATATCTTCCGTAACCAGGTAGTCCGGTTTCGCCGGATCGTCAAAACGGCTCACCAGACGGAGGTCCTGATTGATGTCGGTGTTTAAAATACCCGCTTCCTGCACCGGCGGGGGATCCTGCTCAACAACCGTAATTGAAACATCATCTACTTTGCTGAAACCGGCATTAAATACTTTTAGTTCCACGATATAGACGCCGGCCAGATCAGCTGTAAATGTGGGCGCAGCCGTTGTATTCCCCGTCAGAACCGGCTGGCTGTTTCCAGGTTTGTCCCGGATGCTCCATAAAAACTGGAAAGACTTTCCATCCCGGTCTTTCGATTTTGAACCATCGAGCACAAGCTGCTGATTTGATTGTGTTTGCAGGTCCGTTCCTGCATGAGCCTCCAGTTTATTTTCCAAAGGAGGAGGCGGCGTATTCTCAGTGATTTCGTCTTCACAGCCATTTAAAATAAAGGCAAAGACCAGCATTAAAATAACGAATTGCTTCATGACTTTTTAAGTGTTTCTGTGCCGCAAAATTGAGAAAAAACGAAAAAGCCTGAAATACCTGATCAACAGGAATTCATCTACCGTGTGGAAGGTATTTTTTAGAAGAAGTTTCAATCTCAGATGCCGGTGCGGCTTTTCATTCTGCGGGGCCTGTGCCGGGACCGCCATACCAACAGGGTTCATCCCCCGGAACCTGCAGCGTATTAATCCGGAGTCAGCTATATCAGTTTGTGCTTCTGCGCGAATTTGTATACCCCCAATGAATTGCGGACGCCAATTTTCTTCATCAGATTTTTGCGGTGGGTTTCAACGGTCTTGGGGCTGATGAAAAGCTTTTCGGCTATCTCGGCATTCGAGTGTTCAAGCGCGATCATTTTCAAAATTTCAATCTCCCTTCCGGTCAGGGTTTCCAGTTCACTCATCTGCTCAACGATCGCTTTTCTCTGAATCAATAAACGCTGTGCCAACTGATTGCTCAATGACTGGCTCAAATAAGTCCCGCCGGCCATCATCTGGTGGATCGCCAGTTCGAGTTCCAGCTTTCCGGTATTTTTCAGGATATACCCCGAAGCTCCGGCTTCCAGCATCTCCTGTATGTTTTCCGGGGCATTGTCCATGGTCAGGCCCAGTACTTTCATCGAAGGATAAAGCTCCCGGATTTTCCGGGTTGCTTCCAGTCCGCCTAAGACCGGCATGTGCAAATCGGCAATCACCAGATCGGCCGGGGTTGTTTCCAGTATTTTCAGTAACTGTGCGCCGTCGTTTACGGCAGCAACCACTTCAAATCCGGCGACCTGCGCCAGCAGTGCGCTCAGGCCTTCCAGGAACATTTGATGATCGTCGGCTAAAATAATTCTGATATTATTCATCTCTTACATTTATAGGAATCGTAATGTTATAAATGGTTCCCCGGTTTGGCGCCGAATCCACATCGAAATAACCATTGAGCAGCTTGACCCGCGAGTGAATGTTTTTTAACCCAAGTCCAGTCCGGGCCTTCGCTGGATCATATCCGATGCCGTCGTCCTCAACGATCAGGTTGATCCCCTCATCATTCCCGGTCATGCTCACGGTAATCGTTCCTGCCGAGGCATGCTTGATAATGTTCTGAAGAATTTCCTGGAGGATCCGGTACAGCGTAAATTTCACAGCTTCGGACAAGTCATCCGGTATACCGAAAACATGCAGTTGATACTCCGGGCCGTTAATGCTACGGCTTTTGGCCAACAAATTTTCGACGATCTCTGCTAATGGTTTCGTCTCAAGGTCGGGTGGCATCAGGTTGTGTGAAATAGACCGCAGTTCGCCAATGCTCGCATCGAGCTGTTGCAAAGTTTGTTTAACAAGCTTGCTGCTTACACTGCCAGGCAGCTCACCGCCCGTTTCCAGACGCGACAGGTTCAGTTTCACCAGCGAAAGCATTTGTCCCACGCTGTCGTGCAGTTCTTCAGCAATCCTTTTCCGTTCTTTTTCCTGTGATGCAATCACTGCTTCAATTTTTTTCTGCTCCTGAACCTGAAGTTCCCGGTTCAGCCGGTTCAGGTTCTCATCCTGCAATGCATTCGCCAAAGCCGTAACAACATGTTCGGCCAGCAAAGAAAACCATTCGTCCTTTTCAAGGCCGGGATCAACATTTCCAAGATAAATGAGCGCTTCGGTTTTCATTCCGAATAATACCGGATAACAGAAAACAGAAATGGTGCTGAACTCATTCAAATAAGGATCTCCGTCAAATAAGGGTATTTTTCCGGCGTCAGAAATCAGCAGTCTTTCTCCTTTGTTGATCGCATAATTTAAAACTTTTAACGGAAGCCTGTTTTCAAGCGTGTCCAACGGTTTGTTTTCCATACCAGCCCCGCCTGCCGTGTTAGCCACAAGAACTTTCCATACATTACTGCGCTGGACCAAAATGACTCCGGCACCGGCATGGCTTTGTTCCGTCAAATATGCCAGCAGTATCTTTCCCGTCTCCGCCAATTCCAGTTCCCGGAGCAAGGCTGCCTGACGGATCAGGTCGTTAACAGGACGATAAGCGGAAGCGACAGTTGGCAAGCCCCGCTGAACTTCCTTTTGCAGGAACGGATATTTTTGTTTCAGCCATTCCAGTTTGGCGTCGGCACCCCATTTTCTGTAAAGTTGAAAAGCTTCTTTCAGATATATCCGGCCGAACCGTTTAGGGTTCTTGCCGAAATAACAGTTCCCGGCCAGTTCGGACGCGATGGCAGCGTGATGGTTAAACTTTTGCCTTTTTGCTTCGCTGATCGCCTGGTCATACAAACGGGTGGCTGTCTCAAATTCTTCGTGGCAACGGGCAATTTCAGCTTCAAGCAACAAAACTTTGTGGCGATAATTACCCGATCCGTACGACTGAAGCCTGCGGAATTCCTCCAATTTCGGGTTGATCTCCTCCAATGCTTCGGACAATAGCCGGGAATTTTCCCGGACCTGCTGAAGCAAGATGAGACTATAAAAAAAGTAATGCTCCAGTTTAATCTGAAAGCCGCGGTAAATACTTTCAAGACGTTCGCATTCATATCCGGCTTCCAGGGCTTTTTCAATGTTTCCCGACAGGTAATACAGCTTTTGCCGGGCCAGATTCAAATGGAATCTCCCGCTTAAGTTCTTTTCCGCGTCCCGAACCAGGCTTTCCGGAAAAACGAAACGGCTTTCCAAAAACCCGGCTTTGGTTCCCGCCAAATATGCGCTGAGTTCCGCATCACAGGCACCGATGAAAAAAACATGCTGATTTTGACGGGCAAGTTTGGCTGCATATAACCGATGCTTTTCCAGGTTGTGTCCGCGGTAGGTATTCAGCAGCAAAATATTGGTGGCGCAAAAAGACGCATAATGATGATCGCCGGCCTCTTTGGCCTGTAAAACAGATTGTTTCAGTTTTCTGATGCCTGTTTTGTAGGGCTTCTCCCATACAAAAAAGTTCAGGGTGGCAATGTAATAGACAATGTACGAATAATTGCTGAATGGCAGGCTTTCAATCATTTTTAGCGAAATTTTTCCCAGCAGAAAAGCCATCGGTGTGTACACCGGACTGACAGAAGCCGAAATAAAACTCACTGAAAACAGGACCGGCGTCATGGGCGTGAAGCCTTTCGTAAAATTCAAATGCAGGAATTTTATGCCCATATACAGGTTCTTCCTGACGTCCATATAATAAACGAAGGTCATGGCATTCATCACCAGCTTCATCAAATCCTGATACTCGCCATCTGTATTGACTTTTGAAGCAAAATCAGATCCTTCACTCAAATTAGCGGCAAGGCGGCTGATTTCGCAGGCATTGAGGTCTGCCTCACGCATCAGTTCGTCCGGATCAGCGGGAAAAACAACACCAAAGTCGTTCAATACCGATTCCAGACTTTGCATGCCATCCTGTAAAACTTCCTGAACATCGCTTTTATAGATTAAAGCTGAACAAACGCGGATTTTGATCAGGGTCGCCAAAATTTTTTGATGCCTGCTGATTTTCAGGTTCAAAACCTGATTGGCGTAAAACAAGGCCTGGTCGAACTGCTGCATCAGGAAACTTGTTTCGGCGAAACCAAAAAGTATCAGGTATTGCAGGTTGTTTTTACCGGTGACATCACCTCCCCATGCAGCGACCAGCTTACGATCGCCAGGCACTGTTTTTTCAACCGAAAGATGCACCAAGAGACTGTCAGCAAATGAAAAGTATTGCTGCGCTTTTTCAAAGGCCGATTTTTTAATCGCGCGCCGGGCAGCATGGATATTCAGAAGGATCAGTTCCCCGTTGAAGTCACGAGCGTTTTCGAGAGATTCCCATCCTGCGTTCAGGTGATTGACCGCCTTAAAAAACTCGTCCTGCTCGTAATTTTGCAGGTCGTCCAGAATGAGGCGCCCGATTTTCTGATGAAAACCGGCTTTCTCTTCGGCAGCCATCAGGGAATTGGCTGCCGAAAAAATAACATCATGCACAAAAATGTAGGTGTCGTCCTGCCGGATCAGCAATTCCTCATGCTCCAACCTGGAAAGGAGCTGGTCGGTTTCGTCAGGACAATGCCCGAAAAGACGTTTTAAAAGCTCCGCCCCAAAATAATAACCGATGCAGGAAGCTGCCGAAAGAAGCATCCTTTGTTGCCGCGGGAGCGCTGTGAGCTGATTCCTGACAAGATGTTCCGCACTCCCGGAACGACCGGATTCCACAAAATCTTCCCAGATTGTGCTGAGTGTTGATGAATCAACAGCCGGATTGTCATTTTCGATCGATTTTATTAGTTCTTTGGCTTTTAATGGGTTTCCCCCGCTCCCCGACCATAAATACTGACCCAGCGCAGCCGTTTCATCCGGTGTAAAGTTCCACTGAGCCGGCAGAAACTGACTGAAATGCGACGAGCCGAGCGACTTCAACTGGTAGCGGAACACCCGTGTAGGATATTCTTTTTCGAGCTGTGCCACTTCCGAAAACTGACCGGCACCGCTTTCCGGCGGCCGCTGTGCACCGACAATGGTCAGGCCGGGAACGGCATTGCGCAGCACGATCTCCCCGATCAATGCCCGGGAAGCAGGATCGGCCCATTGTAAATCGTCAAGGAAAAGAATGATACGGTAACCTGAACGACCGACCGACTTTAAAAATCGGGCAAAGAAATAATAGAATTTCGATTTAATCTGGTGCGGCTCGGTTTTTACCGGTAGCGCGCCGGACCATTTTTTGCCGAAAAACTGCACCAACTCTTCAAAGACAGCCGTGACGGTTCCGGTATTGCTTTGTAATGACGCAAGCGCATTTTCGCGAAGCGCGTTCAGTTCGTCTTCCGATAAAACCAGGATCTGATTCATCCAGTCACCAATCGCTTCTTTCCACGCATGGTAAGGAACCTGTCCCGGCTGATTGCTGCACTTGCCATACAACAGGAAAGTTTTCGCCGTTCGATGATTTTGAAGAACATGGCGAACCAGGCTGGTCTTGCCGATTCCCGGCGGCCCTTCAACCAAAACAAAAGTCGTATCAGACCTTTCAAAACCAGCTAAGAGTTTTGTAAGATATACGGATTCCTCTTCCCTTCCGAAAAAAAAATGATCCGTAACCGGACGTCCTAACTTAATTGTCATCTTTTTTTTGCAGCATAACAGCAAGCTATAACATTTCAAGAGCCGTTTTTGCTTTTATTTTGCTGAAAATAAACTCCCTTCGGTCAGATACAGACAAAGATTTCAGACTTTCTTTTGATTCTCCTTGTTTTCCCTGCGTTGAAGCTGATTCTATAAATACTCAAAAAAACGGCTTATTTCACCGGCTTTCCGCTCGACTTGAGTAAACCACTTGCATGCGCAACCAACGAGCGGCTAAAAGCGCCTGATACCTGTCCCAATTCCCGGCCGGTCCATATATCGGTTAACATTCTTCCATTTTAATCAGATGCTTTTACTTAAAATAAACATAAACCACAACAGTGATTTCAATGAAATAGTCTTGAAGTCAAATTGATCAATTATATTTCCGATTAAATCTTAATGTTATTTTTGATTAAATTTTTTGAACAATTTGCGCATTTTAATAATTTTATCCTACCAATACTCTACTTTTATTCATAAAACAAAATCAATTAAAACCGTTCGCTATGGAGTATTGTAAAAAAACAGGAGCTGATTGCTACGGAAAAAAAGAGTTGATGCTTCTTTTTGAAATCAGTACATTACTGAACAAAGTGAAGCGGGATCTGAAAAGCAATTTATACCCCGTCATCGAACTTCTGAGCAATTATCTGACGGCTGAGTGTGTCATGCTCAGCATCATAAACAGGGCAAACAATCATATTTCAACCGAAGTTTCCTACGGACTGACGGAGGAAGAACAAAAGAGAGGCGTTTTTCAGGTCGGTGAGGGAATTATCGGGAAAGTGGTGGAAACGGGAAAACCGGTCGTTATTCCGAAAGTTTCGGAGGAGAAGGGTTATATTAATAAAATCCGGCTCAATTTGCAGGGCGATATTTCATTCGTCTGTGTGCCGATCAGGGAAGAAGATGAAATTCTGGGCGCCTTAAGTATCCACCGGGTTTACAACAAACACATCACCATTTCGGACGACGCCCGTATTCTTTCCATTGTGGGCTCCATGATCGCACAGTCAGTTAAAACGAGGCAGGAATATTCGGAAGAGATTACCCAGTTGCGTGAAGAAAATCAAAAACTGCAATATGAACTAAAAGAGCGCATACTTCCTCATAATATCATCGGGAAGTCAGGCAAGATGCAGGCCGTTTTCGACCTGATCGAACGGGTTGCTCCGACCAATTCCACTGTACTGATCAGAGGCGAGAGCGGTGTCGGAAAAGAAATGATCGCTGATGCCATTCATTATGGCAGTTGCAATAAAAACAAGCCTTTCATCAAAGTGAACTGTGCTGCACTGCCCGAAAGTCTGATCGAAAGTGAACTTTTCGGACACGAGAAAGGGGCTTTTACCGGGGCCAACGCAACCCGGATCGGGCGATTTGAAGCGGCAAAGGGAGGCACCATTTTCCTGGACGAAATTGGCGACATCCCTTCCTCCACCCAGGTCAAACTGCTGAGAATTCTCCAGGGAAAAGAATTTGAACGGGTGGGCAGTACCACGCCGATCAAGGCCGATGTGAGGGTGATCTGTGCCACGAACCGGAACCTGGAAGAGCTGATCGAAAAAGGTACTTTCAGAGAGGATCTTTACTACCGGATTAATGTCTTTCCGATCTATATCCCGCCGCTGCGCGAACGGATCAACGACATACCCGGCCTGGCTGACCATTTTATCGAAAAATTCAACAAGATCCAGCATAAAAAGATCAGGCGCATTTCCTCTTCAGCCATCGATATGCTGATGGTTTACCACTGGCCTGGCAATATCCGCGAACTGGAAAACTGCATTGAGCGGGCATGCATCCTTTGTACCGGCGATGTCATCCGCTCGAATAATCTGCCGCCAACCCTGCAAACATCCGTATCTTCACATACCACATCAACCGGGATTTTGGAGAATGTTTTAAACAAAGTGGAAAAACAAATGTTGATGGAAACGTTGTTGTCAACCCGGGGCAATCTGGTAAAGGCTGCAGCCCAGTTGGGCATAACCGAACGGATGATGGGCATCCGGATTAAAAAATACGAGATCGATCCAAAACGGTTTAAACCTGTAAGAGAGATGTAAGTCGCGAGTCATGAGTCTCCAGTCGCGAGACAGGGAACTATCAGCTTCCCGCTTTCGGCAGCTCGTGGCTGATAGCAGGCAACCATCTATAACGTAATAATTTTGCAATTCAATCAAGCATGCATATCCCGGTTAGTTTTTACTTTTGTGATTACACGAATGACGTTCATTGTTCGCAACTGGCCTACCTGATCAATCAGTATATTACCGATCCGATGGGTGGAGGACCTCCGTTAACACCTTTTCAGCAGCTCAGAATGGTGGACGGCCTGGCTAATCACCCTTCAGCTTTTGTTCTCTTCATTCTGGTAAACGAACAAATCACCGGTCTTGCGACCTGTTTCATTAATTTCTCGACGTTTAAAGCAAAACCGTTCATCAATATTCACGATGTCATCATTGACAAAGACCAAAGAGGAAAAGGGTATGGTAAGCTGCTGCTAAAGAAAATAGAAGAGATTGCCAGGGAAAGAAGATACTGCAAAATTACCCTTGAAGTCCGGGAAGACAATTACAACGCCCAAAAGCTGTACAAAGAACTTGGCTTCGCGAGCGATGTTCCTGCCATGTTCTTTTGGACAAAAGAAATTTATTAGTCCGGATGAAAATCAGTCATCGCCACAATTTCCAAAAAGAAAAGTCCATCGGATATCCGAAATTGTACCTTTTCGAAGTCCGGGTTGATTTTTTTTAAAAAAAAGTGATCCTATTGGCTCAGGGATGAGCTTGCCTTTTCACACTATATAGATAGAAACAGATCTATTTATGATGATTGACAGGAATAAGATCGGTGAATTAGCGGATAAATGGCTAAAAGGGACCATCACTGAAGAAGAAAAAAAGTACTTCGAAGATTGGTATAACCGGGAAGCAGAACAACATCCGGAATGGACGCGCGACCTTGACGAACAGAGTCTGAGAAACAGGCTGTTTCGTGGCATTCTTGAAAAAACAGAAATTAAAGAACAAACTGCGAAAAAAACCCTGTCGTTGACTCACCGCAGAAAGCAGTTGTATAAATGGCCCTCAGTTGCAGCAGCGGCTGTTGTCATTTTCGCAATCGGCGTTTGGTTCTTTCAACGCCAGAATTCTTCATTCCAGGCTGAGCATAAACAAGGTAATATACGGATTAACCTTCCTCCAGGTCGCGAAGCCGCTACGCTAACCTTGGCCGACGGTTCGTTAATTGATCTGGATTCAACCCAAAACGGTGAGGTAACCATCCAGGGCAAAACAATCATCAGCAAGCACGGAGGGCAGGTAGCCTATATTCCTCCTGCTGGGAAAGAAAAGTTACCGGTTCTGTACAATACCATCACCACCTCCCGTGGCAATCTGTACCTACTGGTTCTATCCGATAGCACCCGGGTATGGTTAAACTCCGCATCATCCCTGCATTTCCCTGCTGCTTTCTCCGGCGAAGCGCGACTGGTGGAGTTAACCGGCGAAGCCTATTTTGAAGTGGCAAAAAATGCAACGATGCCTTTCCGTGTGAACGTGAACGGCATCGAAGTGGAAGTACTGGGAACACATTTCAATATTAATGCTTATTCCGATGAAGATATCATGGAAACTACGCTGCTGGAGGGGTCCGTTAAAGTAAAACATGACAATGCTTCTGTTTTGATCAAACCGGGAGAACGGGCAGTGATCGGGAACCATGAAACTCAGATCAATGTAAGTGAAGCAGATCTTGATCAGGTAATGGCCTGGCAAAAAGGCTTTTTTGAATTCGACAACACGGAACTGCCAGCTATTATGCGGCAGATCAGCCGATGGTATAATGTGGATATCCGGTATGAAGGGCAGCCAGGCGATAAAAAATTTGGCGGGCGCATTAGCAAAAAACTAAACCTGGGAAATATTCTTACCCTGCTTGAAGCTAACGGAGTTCAGTTCGCCCTCGAAGGACAAACATTGGTTGTAAGACCATAAAGAGAAGTCGCGAGCCCTGAGTAGTGAGTAAAAAGCTGCAAGCTGCAAGCAACAGTAAAATAGTAACAAATTAGGAAACAACGATAACCTGTCACTTAAAATTTAAAACTTAAACCTTAAAACTGTATGAGAAAAACGTAATCTTCTTTTCCTGATGTTGCTTATGAAAAAAACCGGATTAAGCGTGCGGCAAAATCCGGTTAGGTCTCAGGCAGCATCAGCATTTTTGTGTGAACAAGTTGATAATGACTAAACCCAAAACATGGTAAAATTATGGATTTAAATTTAAGAAAATTTAGTCTGTGGTATAAATTTTTGCGCGTGATGAAACTAACAACCTTTATATTATTGGTTTTTTCCCTGCATATCAGCGCCAGCGGGCTTTCACAGAATGTGACCCTCGCTGTAAAAAACATGTCGGTTCAAAAAGTACTCAAGCAGATTTCCAGGCAAACCGGCGTATCGATCATTTACAATGAATCTTATTTCGATGAGACGGATCGGGTGACGTTTCAGGTGGATCATATGCCGATCGAAGATGTTCTGAATTTGTGTCTGGAAGGAAACGACTATTCTCATGTCATAGACAATGGAATGATCCTTATCCGAAAGAATAACGATCTCCAACCCAAACAGGAAGACAAGTTCATAAAAGGCAAAGTAACTGACAATGAAAATAAGCCCTTGCCTGGGGCGACAATCACGGTCGTTGGTACAACCCGTGGTGTGATCACTGATAACGACGGAACTTATTCAATTGAAGCCGGTCCCCGTGATAAGTTGGTTTTTTCTTTTATTGGGATGGAGAGTCTGATTATTGATATCAATAATCAGAAAGTCATTAACGTCAAGTTAATAGAAAAATCAGAGGAACTGGAAGATGTAACCGTGGTGGCGTTTGGAAAGCAGAAAAAAGAATCGGTCATTGGATCCATTACAACGGTAAAACCGGCCGAATTGAAAGTACCGAGCAGCAACCTCACAACAGCTTTATCAGGAAGGGTAGCCGGGATTATTTCCTATCAGCGTAGCGGAGAACCTGGACAGGATAATGCTGACTTTTTTGTCCGTGGGATTACTACATTCGGTACCAATACAAACCCATTGATATTAATCGATGGGGTTGAGTTAAGTTCTACGGATCTGGCACGACTGCAGCCCGATGATATCGCCAGTTTTTCGATTATGAAAGATGCCACTGCTACCGCATTGTATGGTGCCCGCGGTGCTAACGGGGTCATATTGGTCACCACCAAACAAGGAGTTGAGGGACCAGCCAAGATTTCCGTGCGACTGGAGAATTCTTTTTCTATGCCGACCACAGACATTGAATTTGCAGATCCTGTTACTTATATGAGGTTACAAAATGAAGCTATTCTCACCCGGGACCCGGGAGGGCAACTTCTTTATTCACAAGAGAAAATTGAAAATACAGAAGCCGGAATGGACCCAATCATGTATCCGGCTAATGACTGGAAAGAGATGCTCTTCAAAAATTACACGATGAATCAACGGGCTAATTTGAGCGTGAGTGGTGGTGGTGCCGTTGCAAGATATTATGTGGCTGCAGCTTTTAACCGGGATAACGGCATTTTAAAGGTAGATAAGCGAAATAATTTCAACAATAACATTGCTATTAACAATTATAATTTGCGTGCGAATGTCGACGTCGACATTTTCAAAGCCACAGAAATGATTGTCCGGCTGAACGCAGATTTTGAGGACTACAGCGGCCCGATTTCAGGAGGAGCGGAAATGTACAATCTGATGGTCCATTCCAATCCCGTCCTTTTCCCGGCCTATTATCCTACAGATGAAGATCACCAGTATGTGAAACATATCATGTTTGGCAACTATGAAAATAGCTATATCAACCCTTATGCTCAAATGATCAGGGGATACAAGGACAAATCAAGATCACAAATGCTCGCTCAGGTAGAGCTGAAACAGGATTTGTCGGCTATCACCAAAGGTCTGTCTCTTCGGGGGATGGCCAGCATCACCCGCTTGTCCCAATTTTCCGTCACCCGCGCCTATCAGCCTTTTTACTATGAAATCGGCTCTTACAACCGACAAACAGGTGATTATATGCTGACACAAACCAATACAGGTACCGAGTACCTGGGTTATTCAGAAGTTCCTTCTGACCGGGTTATGAATTCGACTTTTTATTTTGAAGGGATGGCTAACTACGACCGGGAATTTAAGGAAAAACACAGTGTCAGTGGCTTGCTTGTATTTATTGCCCGCCAAAGTATGGACGGGAATACAGGTTCACTCCAGTTGTCCTTGCCATCAAGAAACCTGGGCTTATCGGGTCGTGCAACCTATTCCTATGATCATCGCTACTTTGGCGAGTTCAATTTTGGATATAACGGGACAGAGCGCTTTGATAAGAACCACCGGTTTGGGTTCTTCCCTTCCGCCGGGGTTGCCTGGAGTGTCTCGAATGAAAAATTCTGGGCCCCGATCAAGACGGTCGTGTCTAACCTGAAATTACGCTACTCTTATGGTTTGATCGGTAATGATCAGATCGGGAGCCGTCTTGACCGCTTCTATTACCTTTCGGAAGTGAATATGAACGATGGCGGAAAAGCAGCCAGATTTGGTCAGGACCTGAATGAAGTTTTAAACGGCGTTACCGTTAATCGTTATGCGAACCCGACGATCACCTGGGAAACTTCCGTTAAGCAAAATTTTGCCTTGGAAGTCGGCTTATGGAATGACTTTAGTATTGTCGCCGAATATTTTACTGAATACAGGAAGAATATTTTGATGAGCCGGGCCGTTATTCCCCGCACCATGGGATTATCGGCCGCAGTAAGATCAAATGTTGGAGAAGCCTCAGGTAAAGGAACTGATATCAGCATCGAGTATCAAAAAAGTTGGACAAATGATTTCTGGACATCGTTCCGTGGTAATTTCACCTATGCGACCAGCAAATATGAAGTTTATGAGGAACCTCAATATGATGAAGTCTGGCGAAGCCGGATCGGACGCTCGCTTAATCAACAATACGGATACATCGCCGAAAGGTTGTTTGTTGATGACAACGAAGCGCAAAATTCACCCGTTCAGGAGGTCGGAATTGATTTATATGGCGGAGGAGATATCAAATATACCGATATCAATAAAGACGGAAAGATAAATGAATCCGACAGGGTGCCCATTGGAAATCCCACAGTACCCGAAATGGTTTATGGATTTGGCTTTTCCGTAGGGTATAAAGGTATTGATTTCTCCGCATTCTTTCAAGGAGTAGCCAATGAGTCGTTTTGGATTAATGCTTCAACAACTTCGCCTTTTAACGGAAATACACAACTCCTCAAAGTATATGCAGACAGCTATTGGTCAGAAGAACACAGAAACATTTATGCAACCTGGCCGAGGCTTAGTCCAACGATCAACAGTAACAATGTGGCAACCAGCACCTGGTTTATGCGTGACGGATCGTTCCTCCGGCTAAAACAGGTGGAAGTGGGCTATACGCTGCCACGGTCATGGTCAGAAAAAATGCATATGTCCAATTTTCGGCTGTATGTAGGTGGTAATAATCTGCTTCTTTTCAGCAAATTTAAGTTGTGGGATGTGGAAATGGCAGGCGAAGGCCTGGGCTATCCAATTCAAAAAGTTTTCAATGCGGGGCTCAATATTAGCTTTAATTAACCGAAAATGAACAAGAATAAAAACAAACATATGAGACAAATATGGATAATTAGGGTATTGGCACTCATAGCCATGATGTTCAATTCCTGCAGCGATTATTTAGATGTTGTTCCTGAAGGTGTTGCCACCATTGATATGGCGTTCAACCAAAGAGACGAAACACTCAAATATTTATATACCTGCTATTCCTACATGCCCAGAAACGGAAATCCGGGATCTGATCCTGCCATTCTGGGCTCTGATGAATTGTGTACTTACGATGATCATTACAATTTTGGCGGCTTTGATCTTTCATCTGTCAAAATTGCCCGCGGACTGCAAAACACGACTTCGCCGCTTTTGGATATGTGGGGCAGCTTGTACCAGGGAATACGTGATTGCAACATCTTCCTGGAAAACGTTGTAAAGGTTCCTGATTTGCCTGATTGGGAACGGAAACAGTGGATTGGTGAAGTCAAATTTCTAAAGGCTTATTATCATTTCTATCTGGTGCAAATGTATGGGCCTGTACCGATCGTCAGGGAAAATCTCCCGATTGATGTCAGCGTCTTTGATGTTAAAGTTTTCCGGGACCCCGCTGATTCCTGTTTCAATTACATCGTTCAACTGATCGATGAAGCTGCAGATGGCGGTCTTCCTTTGAATGTCATGGACCCGGCAAAGGAGCTGGGACGAATTACGATACCGATTGCGTTATCGCTTAAAGCGAAAGTCCTGATGACCGCGGCCAGCCCATTGTTCAATGGCAATAATGATCAGGCCACTTTGCAAAACAGGGATGGGACCCGGTTGTTCAACAGTACCAATGATTTATCCAAATGGAACAAAGCAGTCGTTGCATGTAAAGAAGCGATAGCAGTATGCGACCAGGCCGGATTGGAATTATACTATTATCCAACATCTGCATTGACAGATCTGACAGATACCACTATTACGCAAATGAGCCTTCGCAACGCTTTTTGTGAACGGTGGGAAAGTGAGATCATTTGGGCAAATACACAGAGCCTCTCCGCCGAAATTCAACAATACACAGCACCTAAACTGAACCCGGAGTTTCGGGATGCACCTGGAATCAGAAGCATTATCAGCGCACCGCTTAAAATTGCTAAACTATTTTATACGCATCACGGCGTTCCCATTGCGGAGGACAAAACCAGAAGCACTGATATTTATGCTTTGAGGACAGGAGGGATTGACGAAAAGCTATATATTAAATCAGGACTTACAACTGTCGATATGCATTTTGACCGGGAACCTCGTTTTTATGCCTCTCTCGGCTTTGATGGCGGGATTTGGTATGGTGCCGGGAAAACCGATGACAAGGAAGAACTCTGGCATATTGCCGCCAAGAAAGGAGAAGTCGACGGACAATGGGCTCCCGGCGTTGGAACGATTTCGGGGTACTTCTGTAAGAAATATCTTCATTTTAATAATACTCTTTCCAGCCTCTCTTCCTATTCAATTACCGATTATCCCTGGCCAATCATTCGGGTGAGTGATTTGTATCTCATGTATGCTGAGGCCATCAACGAAGCAGAAGGCCCAAATGGAGCAAATCAGGCTGAGATGTTTAAATATATTGATTTGGTCCGCGCCCGTGCCGGCCTGGAATCCGTCAGGGATTCGTGGGATAAGTACACCAATAATCCAAAATATTCCTCCCAAACAGGTATGCGGCAGATTATCCAGCGGGAACGATTAATTGAACTGGCATTTGAAGGACAGCGTTTCTGGGACATTCGAAGATGGAAGACTGCACCTGAAATTTATAAGGAACCCATTGAATCCTGGAGTTTAGGTCAATATAAAGCAGCTGACTACTATCGCCCGCTTGTATTGTACTCACAAACATTCGGAGTCAAAGACTATTTCTGGCCAATTAGAAATAGTGACATTATTAACAACAGGAATCTGGTACAGAATATCGGTTGGTAATGTAATCAGAGAAATATGTTGATTTAATATTTAAAAATTAACAAGATGAAGAAACGAATATATATCACGATCCTTTCCTTAGTCGTATTATTCTGGCAAAGTTGCGAAGAAGAAGGCCGGTTAGACCATATCGACTTCAATGCACCGGCACCGCAACAGGTCAGCCAGGTATCTGTAAAAAATACGCCTGGAGGAGCTATCATTAAGTATCAATTGCCTGATGATGAGAAATTGTTGTATGTAAAGGCTGAGTATGAAATACGGCCAGGGGTTATCCGTGAATGTAAAGCATCCTATTATGCGGATTCTTTGACACTCGACGGATTTGGGAAATCCAGTACCTATGACGTAAAGGTGTACAGCGTTGGTAGAAATGAAAAAACATCCGATCCGTTGACGGTTCAGGTTAATCCACAGACCGCACCGGTTTTTCTGGCTGCCAAGGGGTTAAATAGTGCGTTCGGTGGAGTGCGCGTCAGTTTCGAAAATGAATATGAAACAAATCTGGCTATCGTATTGATGACCGATACGGTGGGTCAAGGTTACTGGTCCACCTTGCAAACGTTTTATACGTCGGCTTCCAAAGGGACCTTTTCCTACCGGGGACTGGACACCATTCCGGGGCAATATGCTGTCTATCTGAGGGATCGTTGGAATAATTTGTCGGATACACTTGAGCAAACCGTAAAGCCGATGTACGAAGAGTTTATTCCAAAGAAAACCTATAAAGAGGTGCATCTCCCAACTGATACTTACGAACCTATTGAAGGACGTGTTCAGTATGCAGTTAAAAGCGCCTGGGATGGCATTATTAATGATCCGAACACGATGCTGGCTACTCAATCCAGTTCTCCGATTCCACAATGGTTTACAATCCAACTGGGAGTAACCATTATTCCCAGCCGGCTCAAAGTGTTTCATCGTGCCGGTGAAGGCTGGATCAGGGGTAATGTGAAAAAATTTGAGCTCTATGGCTCAATGAATCCAAATCCCGATGGAAGCTGGGATAGTAGCTGGATCCCTTTGGGTAAATTCGAAGCAATCCCTCCTTCCGGCGGCACAGGTTCCTCCATCACCCAGGCGGACAAAGACTACGCTACCATGGAGGGAATCGATTTTGACATTGAAATAAATGAATTTGCTCCGGATCCGTTTGTCCCCATCCGGTACATACGCTTTAAAACAACAGAAACCTGCGATGGACCTACGGTTTCCGGTTCCGTCTGGATCAATGAACTTAGCTTTTGGGGACAAATTCAGAAATAATCAGTAAAAAGTAACCGATATGAACAAATTACTTTATTATACCATTGTCATAGGAATTGTTTGGAGTTTTTCTTCCTGTAAGAAGATGGACAGTATTTACGAGGAGTATATTGTCCCTAATGGCTACACATATCCGGGGAAAGCATTGAACCCGATCGTGTATGCCGGGAAAAACAGAGTTAAAATCTCCTGGCTCCACGGATCAGACCGAAGCGTTATCAAGGCCAGAATCTTTTGGAATAACTATACGGATTCGGTAGAGATTGATATTTCCGGTGGTAAAGATACCATCTCCCACATCCTGGAAAATTTGCCGGAAAATACCTATTCCTTTTTTATAAAAACCTATGATAAGGATGGAAATGTTTCCATTCCGGTGGAAGTTATCGGTACCGCTTATGGGGAAATCTATGAAGCGGGCTTATCTAATCGTTCTATCAGCTCGGCAATACGCTCAGAGATGGGATTGTCATTAAAGTGGGGAGGAATTGATACAACAGCAGCCTATGCAACAGAGGTACGATATACTGACACCAATGGGAAAATACAGAATTTAAATACATCGGCGAAGGAATCGACCTCCTCTATTACAGAAATTAAGGATGGAACGACTGTACAGTATCGAACAATATATATTCCCAATAACTCTCTTTCCATCGATACATTTTATACAGGCTTTCAGGAAATTTCAGAATACTTTTTGGATAAAAAGAACTGGCGTGTGATCAATTTTTCCACACAACATGACGCCGGAGTAAACGGGGTAAAGAATTTTATCGATGGGACCGATGCTACCCGCTGGCATAGCAGAGCAGGAGGTTCAAGCTACCCTCATTTTGCTACCATCGATATGGGCGTTGAAAGAACAGTTACCCAATTTGGGGTATGGCGAACCACCTTCGAGAATGGAGGAGACAGTCGTGCCCCCAATAAAATCCAGCTTTTAGTAAGTGTGGATAATACAACATGGATCGACCTGGGTATATTTGATTTTAATCGTTTCATAAACGGTGAACAGTTTTATCCGGTATCACCGCAGCAAAAAGCCAGATTTTTCAAATTTGTGGCCGTACAAGGTCCTGAAAATAATCTGGTCATGGGAGAAATAAGCGTATATGGTTTATAAAATTGACCAAGAAAACGGAACCATTCATGATCCGAATAATCTACAACTAAGACTCTAAAAGTGTACTGAAGTTATCCTTCCAGGGAATTGACATTCCTTTAAGGATAACTTCATGCAAATTAATTTGTTACAAAAAATGACTTACTATAACAAATAGATACAAAATGAGCTTTATTTCACCACCCATCGCTCTTATTCTGTTATTTCTTTCCTGTTCGTTGGGCAATGTAAGTAACGGGAAGGATATAAATACAGACATGTCTTTCACTTTTAAAAATCCTCCTTCTTCAGCCAGGCCCGGTGTATTCTGGTGCTGGCTGAACGGGAACATGACCCACGAATCGATCACCCGCGACCTGGAAGCCATGTACGCCAAGGGAATCATGCGGGCCGAGATCTGGGATGTGGCTGCGGTCCGAAACCCGGACTTCATCCCGGCAGGAGGCGCCTTTCTGGGTGATGCATCCGTTGCGCTCATTAAGCATGCCATTTCTGAAGGAAAACGGCTCGGGATGAAGATCGGCATCATTGCCTCCAGCGGGTGGAATGCAGGCGGTTCCTGGGTTACACCCGACCGGGCTTCCAAGGCGCTGTACTTCTCTGAATCCGGGACTGCCGGACCCGGCAGGATTTCCATGGATCTGCCCTTTCCCAAACTTCCGTCCCATTGCCCGGTGAAGGTTGATGGTACGCCCGTCTTTTTTAAGGATGTTGCTGTACTGGCCGTTCCATACAGCGATGATAAAACCATTGACAACCCGGAACAGGTGATAGATCTGACGACTCATTTTGCTGATGGACACCTGGATTGGGAAGCGCCGGAGGGCAGATGGAGCATCATCCGGTATGTTTGTTCCAATACCGGACAGTCGCTCATTGTGCCCTCCCCGAAATCAAACGGGCTTTTTATCGACTTTCTCGATCCGAAAGCCACCGAAAGGCACCTGAAGTATTTTATGGATCGTCTGGGCATTACTCCGGAGAATGCGGCGGATTCGGGTCCGGCATATTTCGAATTCGACAGTATGGAACTGGAAAAAGGAACTCCCTGGACCGATTCGATGCCCGCCATTTTTCAGGAAAGGCAGGGATATTCCATCACAAATTACCTGCCGGTTCTTGCCGGCTGGAAACTGAAAGACCACGGGGATCAGTTTCTATATGATTTCCGGAAAACTATCAGCGATCAGCTCATCTTCAGCCATTACACCACGGGCACGGAATTTCTGAAAAGATATAACGCCGAACTGGTAGCCGAAGCAGGGGGACCAGGCCCACCGGTCTGGAATACCTGTCCGGTCGACGCACTGAAGGCTCTGGGAAATGTTTCCGTTCCGCGCGGCGAATTCTGGATCCGGCACCGCAATATGTTCCTGATCAAGGAAATCTCCAGCGCTGCCCATATTTACGGTAAGAAAATGGTCGATGCCGAATCATTCACCACCTGGAGAAGATGGAAAGATTCGCCCTACGAAATGAAGAAATATGTAGACCGGGCGTATTGTGAAGGACTGAACAATGTCACCTTCCACACGTTCGCCAGCACCAATCCGGAGGATGGACTTCCAGGCAGAACGTACCATGCCGGATACGACATGAATCCCGGAACCACCTGGTGGGAGAAATCAAAACCTTTTATGGATTATCTGTCCCGGTGCAACTTCCTGCTTCAGCAGGGTTTGTTTGTGGCCGATGTCTGCTATTATTACGTCGACCAGGCACCTAATTTCTTTCCGGGATATCACAGTGTTCCGGAAAAACCCCGGTTAAAGGGATTGGGCGAAGGTTATGATTACGATGTGGTCAACAGCGATGTGATCCTTAACCGGATGTTGGTCAAAAACGGGAGGATCACCCTCCCGGACGGAATGAGTTATTCCGTAATGGTTTTACCAGACCACGAACAGATGCCCCTGGCTGTTCTGCAGAAAATCGAAACATTTGTGTCTGCAGGGGCAACGGTTACCGGGCCCAAACCAACAGCGCTCCCCGGACTGAACTACAGCAACGAAGAAAGGAAACTGTTCGAAGATCTGTCCGGCAAACTATGGGGAAAGATCGATGGAAAAGAAATAAAGGAAAACGCTTACGGGAAAGGAAAAGTCATCAGCGGGATCCCGGCAGAGGAAGTGCTGACACAAAGCGGAATGGGGAAAGATTTTTCCTTCAGCGGTACTCCGCGTCTTGACTATATCCACCGGACGACCAAAGCAGGAGAAGTGTATTTTATCCGCAATGAAGCCGAAGAGTCGGCCGAAGGAGAAGTACAGTTCCGGGTTACGGGAAAATATCCTGAACTTTGGGATCCGGCTTCCGGGCGTCAAACCAGGGTTGTGAATTTCAGGGCCGAACAGGGGCGGACTGCCTTTCAAATCAAATTACCTCCGCATGGATCCATGTTTGTCGTATTCAACAACCGGAAACGGAAATTACCTGTCACGGAAAGCCTGAACGAAATGACAGAGCAGAAGCTGGAGGGTCCCTGGACGATCAGTTTCCCCGAAGGATGGGGAGCTCCCCCAAAGATAACCTTGGACCGGCTGCAGTCGTGGACTGATTTTCAGGAGCCGGGCATCAAATACTTCTCCGGAACAGCGACCTATCAAAAGATCTTCACGGTTGAAAAGGAAAATAAAGGAAAAAACTGCTTCATTGATCTGGGCGAAGTGCGCGATGTGACCGAGGTATTTGTGAACGGAAAGTCTGCCGGAATTTTATGGAAGAAACCATTTCGGGCAGATATTACCAACTTGCTGCACCCGGGAGAAAACGATTTGAAGATCGAGCTGGTCAATATGTGGATCAACCGGCTGACCGGTGATATGCAACTGGATCCCAAAGACCGCTATTGCAAGACCAACCAGCCTTATGTGCACAGCGAAGGATGGCCCGGTGGGGATGAAACCTTCCGTATTCAAACCTCAGGTCTGCTGGGGCCGGTAAAGTTACAATTCTCACCTGGTAACCGTTAACTTATGAGAACCTATATCGCTACATTTTTCGCATTCATCTGCATCCTATTTGCTTCAAACACGGGGATGTCAACTGAAATTTATGTCAGCGATTTTGGGGCGATCGGCGATGGGATAACCGATGATGGCCCAGCTATTAAAAATGCTTTTCATTCTCTCTTGGGTGGTACTGGCGATAAAACGCTGATCTTCGACGAGGGTAAACAATATTATATTAAAAATATTGGAGAAACATATTTGTTTCAAGTTAATAGCCAGTCCGACATAACCTTTGAAGGAAATGGTTGCATTTTCTTACTGGATGGCTCCATACGCTTCATCAATGCGCAGAAGTCGAAGAATATTACCTTGAAAAACCTGAGCATCGACTATAAACCCCTGCCTTTTGTTGAGGGGAAAATGACCACCATCAATCAGTCAGAAAATTACATTGACGTGGTTATTGACGACTATTTTGACATTCCGCCAATGGGGGGTGCATCCAACATACCCGGTGAGCAAAGTTACTTTGGCCTGGTATGGTACGAGGGACCCAACTCCCTGCTGAGTTCCCATTTTTATTTCTCCGACATGTATGAACCGGATCCCGGCTCAAGTAATCGAAAAGTACGTCTGACAGCCCTGAATTTCAATGATTGGGGAAAGATATCGGAGGGTGGGACAATCAGCATTCCGGTTCAGGGAATTGCGCACGTGGGTGGCGATGATGTTATGAAAATTGTTGAATGCCGGAACCTAAAGGCTAAGCGTATTGACATTTGGACAGCTCCCTGGTTTGCCATCGGGCTTACCCGGAACTACGGAAAAGTAGAATTTAATCAGGTAAACGTAATGCCGAGACCGGACACAAAAAGGATACTTTCTTCATGGCGTGACGGGATCCACGTGAAAAGTAATTATGCCCGTTTACTGTTCGATGATTGCCGCCTGGAAGGAATGGGAGATGATGCATTTAACATAGCGACCTTCATGTCGTCGAGGTCAAAAATTAGCGTTTACTTGTTGGCAGAGGAAACGACAGGATTGCGCCGTCGTTTACAACCAGTTTATCTTTCAATGAAACCGTTTACACACCTTCTCTACCTCCCATATCAAATGTATTGCTTCAGAACAACGAGATACGCGGAGATTTAGTGCTGAATTATTGCAGGAATGTTTCCGTTATTGATAACAACTTTTCCGGTAAAAATTACATTATACAAGTCGAGAAATGTGAAAACCTGCTTTTCAGGAACAATACTATTGGCAAGTCGGGTCTGGTTCGGAAGGATCAGATCGTTTTTTTTGACGATCATTCAGCAAGTGGGGCCATTGTTGAGTAAGTTTTATATGGACAAGATACCACAACAGTCAATTTCGGTTTCTGCAATTTCCGTATCAACTTCCTTATTTCAAATAAGTTTCCAATGGATGGATTAGCCATTTACTCATTTTCGGTTTGTGTGAGTTTTTTTCTCATAGCTATTTCATACCTTTAAACAATTATTGACAAGTCAAATTCAAGTCCTCTGAATAAACCAGGTCAGATACTTAGAGAACACCGTGAATCAAAGGGACTGTTACTTCGACAGGTGGCAACGGCTTTGGGGATGGATGATGTTCTGTTGAGCAAGTTTGAATGGAATGCAGGGGTGGATTTTAAAACGATATAATATTCAGGCAATGGAAGCGTCAGAGATATTGGAACTCATCGGCAACGGTGAAACAACAAAGGTCCAGTTTAAAAGCGATGTGAATAATGTAATAAGCATCGCCCGGGAAATGGTGGCTTTTTCCAACACGAAAGGCGGATTAATTCTCATAGGGGTAGACGATAAAACAGGAAATCTAACCGGGCTTACTTTTCAGGATATTCAGCGAATAAACAACCTGCTGTCAACGGCCGCCCAGGACCACGTTAAATCAACGGTTTTTATCAGCACAGAAACGGTGAATGTAAATAAAAACAGGGTTATCGTTGTGACTGTTCCTGAAGGTTCAGATAAGCCGCATACAGATAAAGACGGTGTTGTGTGGGTAAAAAACGGTTCTGACAAAAGGAAAGTAACAAGCAAAGAAGAATTGTCAAGGCTTTTGCAAAGCAGCGGAAATCTTTATGCGGAGGAAATGCTGTTGCAGCATAGCTCGTTGGATGATTTCAATTGGGACAAATTTCAATCATTCTATGAGGAAAAATATAAAGAGCCCTGCGACAAGAAAGAAATACTTAAATACCTGGAAAACATAAGATTGGGCACTAATGGAAAATTGAATGTCGCGGGAGCTTTATTGTTTGGAAAAAACTTACAGAAACTGACTCCTTCATTTTTTATTACCGCTATATGGTTTAGGGGAACCAGCATCACAGGCACTGAATACAGGAGCAGTGAGAATATCGTCGGCACATTAGACCAGCAATACAAAAGGGGATACGACTTTATATTGGCTAAGTTGGATAAAGTACAGGCAGGACAGCCATTCAACAGCCTGGGCAAATCTGAAATTCCTGAAATAGTCATTACAGAATTGCTTGTAAACGCCCTCATCCACAGGGATTACTTCATACAAGATTCCATCAAGTTGTTTCTGTTCGATGACAGGGTTGAAATTATCAGCCCGGGTAAGTTACCCAACAGTTTAACGGCAGAACAGATTAAGAAAGGCGTGAGGAGGACAAGAAATAATATCATTGCTTCCCTTGCCCCTGATCTGTTGGAATACAGAGGAGCTGGAAGTGGCATTTTACGTGCCCTGCAAGCATATCCCGATATTCAATTTATCAATGATGCAGAAGCTGAACAATTCAAGGTAATCATCCCCAGACCAGAAAAGAAATAATGAAACGAGCATGATTGTGCCGTGCACAAACAGGAATGAATTGAAACGAAGTGGAATTGAGCTTGCGAAATCCGTGAAACGAAAATCCTGGCTATGCGAATTGGAGCGAAGCGGAAATCCCCGAAGGGAATTCCATCCGACCATTAAAAAACAAATTATTTACGGATCGAACCAAGAGAGCCTTTCCTGGTAAACTCTTTATTCTCAAAATACAGCCAGTACTTTAACGGTAAAAAATCAGAACAAAGAAAAGAGGAATTGCTGGACAGATGATCGGATCACTTTCAGCGCTTTACCAAGATGTGTTTCAACTGTTTTGATTGAAATCCCTAATTGATCGGCAATTTCCCTTTGAGAGTGGCCTTCTTCCCTGCTCAACCGGAACACCAGTTGACACTTTTCAGGGAGGCCAAGTACCGTCTCTTCAATCTGCCTGCGGGTGGTTTCATAGTCCAGCCAATCCTCCGTCAGATTAACCCCGTCAATGATGGCCAGGCGCGTTTCCTGTTCAAAAGCGGCATATTTTCGCTGGCGCGCCAACTTTGCCAAAATCTGATATTTGACACAGGAAGCCATATAAGTATGAAATGTTTTCCTGATCTCAATACTCCCTCTCCGCTCCCAAAGATCCATAAACACATCCTGTACCACTTCTTCTGCTTCAACTTCTGATCTCAGTTTTATCAACGCCTGAACAAGCAGCTTTCTCCAATGCCGGTTATAAAGCTCCTCAAAAGCTACCCTATCTCCTTTCTCTTTTAAGCATCGGATCAACTCCACATCACGGTATGACGCGTATTTTCCCATAGTGTTAGGTATAACGGCGAAATTTAGTCAAAAAAAGAGAAAAAGATCATCTTTAGTCCGGCTAAAATCACATCTTAACCGATCTCATTAAAAGTCCTACATTTTTGTAGTTTCCCTTGAAATTCATTACCTCCATGTACCTGTTTTTATCATAACCAAAGAAGGATAATCTTTCTTTGAAAATATTTTTTTACCCTCCACAATTAACTGAACAACAATCAACTACCACACGAGCCAATTACTCAAAAAAATCTGCCTAAAACAAACATGGCACAATTACTGACTATACCGGGATATCAACAAAAAAAATAACTGATTATGAGAAAAGTTGCAATCTACGGGAAGGGTGGTATCGGTAAAAGTACCACGACCCAAAATACAGTGGCGGGACTGGCTGAGATGGGCAAGAAAGTACTGGTGGTCGGCTGTGATCCGAAAGCCGACTCAACCAGGTTACTGCTTGGCGGATTGGCCCAGAAAACAGTGCTCGATACCCTTCGCGAGGAAGGCGAGGATGTGGAACTCGACGATGTCATCAAAATCGGATACCGGGGAACGCGCTGCGTTGAATCGGGAGGTCCCGAGCCAGGGGTCGGTTGTGCCGGACGTGGGATCATCACGTCGGTGAACCTGCTCGAACAGTTGGGCGCGTATGATGTCAACCAGTATGAAACAGATTACGTGTTCTATGATGTATTGGGTGACGTGGTTTGCGGGGGTTTTGCCATGCCGATGCGCGAAGGAAAAGCACAGGAGATTTACATTGTCTGCTCAGGCGAAATGATGGCCATGTACGCAGCAAACAACATCAGCAAAGGGATTGTGAAGTTTGCCGAGGCCGGTGGTGTCAGACTTGGCGGACTAATCTGTAACAGCCGTAAAGTAGATAATGAGGAAGCAATGATCGAAGCTTTTGCAAAAAAACTCGGAACACAGATGATCCATTTCGTTCCCCGCGACAACATGGTTCAAAGGGCCGAGATCAACCGGAAAACAGTGATTGAATACGATGCAACCCATGCTCAGGCCGACGAGTACCGGATGCTGGCCAAAAAGATCAATGAAAACAAAATGTACGTTATTCCCACGCCACTGGCAATAGAAGAACTTGAAGCCCTGCTGATCGAATATGGTCTGTTTAACTGATTACAATTTAAAGAATAGGAGAATCAACTATGTTATTGATAAGAGCAATTGTACGTCCTGAAAAAAGCGCTGTGGTCATGAAAGCGCTCTTCGAATCAGGCTTCCCTGCAGTGACCAAAATGGCCGTTTTTGGCCGCGGTAAACAGCGCGGGCTGAAAGTCGGGAATGTTACCTATGATGAACTTCCCAAAGAACTACTGCTGATCGCGATCAAAGACGAAGACAAGGATTTTGTAGTCAATACGATCATGGATGCCGCCCGTTCGGGTGAAAAAGGACAGTTTGGCGACGGCAAGATCTTTATCACACCGGTACTCGAAACGTATACCGTATCGAACGGAATGAAAGAAGTCTGAGCAGATGACCACCTTAAAAAATAAAAACTCATGAAGCTAATATTAGCTATAATACGCATCGCCAAAATGAACGAAACAAAAATGGCGTTGTCCGATGCCGGTCTGCCATCGTTCATGGCCAAAGGCGTGATGGGGCGTGGCCGCGGACGGGGGATCGGTCCAAATTATGAGCAAATCCTTAGCGACTCGAACACCCTTGATGTCCTGAAAGAACTGGGCCCCGACTCACGATTAAAAGCAAAACGGTTGATTACGCTGGTTGTACCTGATGAAAAGAAAGACCTGGCCGTTGAAACCATTATCGGGGTAAACAGAACGGACAACAGCGGCGACGGGAAAATTTTCGTCATCGAAACGCTTGACGCTATTCGTGTCAGAACAGGTGAACGAGGCGATATCACGCTTGATTAACAGGAGGAGGAAAACATATGAAACCAAAGAATACGATCGATGCAATTCGCTGGAAAGAGAAGGTACTGAAAAAATACCCTTCCAAAGTGGCGAAAAAAAGAGAAAAACAGATTGTCGTTCATGACGGACCCGACAACATCAAAGCCGTTCAGGCCAACGTACGGACCATTCCGGGGATCATTACCCAGCGGGGCTGTACCTATGCCGGTTGCAAAGGGGTGGTACTGGGCCCTTCACGCGACATCCTGAACCTGGTACACGGTCCGATCGGGTGCTCGTTCTATGCCTGGCTGACCCGCCGTAACCAGACACGGCCCGAAACGGGAGACAGTCCCAACTTTATGCCCTATGCCATGTCGACCGACATGCAGGATTCCAATATTGTTTTCGGAGGCGAACTCAGGCTCAAGCAGGCCTTGCGTGAAGCCAAAGCGATTTTCAATCCGAAGGCGATCGGCATTTTTTCTACCTGTCCGGTCGGCCTGATCGGCGATGATGTCCATGCCGTCGCCCGTGAGATGAAGGAAGAACTGGGCATTAACATCTTCGGGTTCAGTTGCGAAGGATACAAAGGCGTGAGCCAGTCGGCCGGCCACCATATCGCTAACAACGGACTCTTTAAACATGTGGTGGGTAACGACGACAATGGCAAGCCCGGGAAATTCAGGATCAACATGCTGGGTGAATACAATATCGGAGGAGATGCCTTTGAGCTTGAACGCATTCTTGAAAAATGCGGCATTTCGCTGATCGCCAGTTTCAGCGGCAACTCAACCCTCAATCAGTTTGAGACAGCCCACACGGCCGACCTGAATGTCGTGATGTGTCACCGGTCCATCAATTACCTGGCCGAGATGATGGAAACCAAGTTCGGCATTCCCTGGATGAAAGTCAATTTTATCGGGGCTGAAGCCTCTGCCAAATCGCTGCGTAAAATCGCACAGTATTTTGGAGACCCTGAACTGACGGCGAAAGTGGAAGAGGTCATTGCCGAAGAAATGGAAAGCGTTGAAAAAACCATTGCAGAACTCCGTCCCCGTACCGAAGGAAAAACGGCTATGCTGTTTGTCGGCGGATCACGCGCCCACCATTACCAGGAGTTGTTCAATGAGTTGGGTATGACAACACTTGTTGCGGGTTATGAATTTGGTCATCGCGACGACTATGAAGGACGCAGGGTGCTCCCATCGATCGTGGTCGATGCCGACAGCCGCAACATCGAAGAGCTCCATGTTGAACGGGACGAAACGCGCTACAACCAGCGTTTGGACGACGAACGCAGAGCCCAACTGACGGAGGAGGGTGTCGAATTCGATTATGACGGGATGATGGCCGATATGGAAAAAGGAACGATGATCATCGACGACATCAGCCATTATGAGATGGAAAAACTCATCGAAATTTACCACCCCGATGTATTCTGCGCGGGTATCAAGGAAAAATACTGTGTTCAGAAAATGGGTATCCCGCTCAAGCAATTACACAGCTACGACTACGGCGGCCCGTATGCAGGCTTTGAGGGCGCTGTGAACTTCTATAGGGACATCGATATGATCGCCGGTACTTCCGTCTGGAAAATGGTAAAAGCTCCCTGGGTAGCCGAAGAATTTGTTGAAGCGGAATACGCAGTATAGGCGGTGACAGGGGTCCCAAGGTTACAAGGTCATATGGTTTGGACCCTTCTTTTTTTAAAATTTTACCCTGGTACCTTGATACCCTGCCGCCCTGTTACCTTTTATATTTCACGTCTTACGACTCGCTACTTACGACTTCTTAATTTATTTATACATACATTAAAAAACACCTTATGATGTTACTACGTCATACTTCTGAAAAAATAACCGAACGGTCGGCGCTGACCATTAACCCGGCAAAAACCTGTCAGCCGGTTGGTGCCATGTATGCAGCGCTTGGCGTCCATGGTTGCCTGCCGCACAGTCACGGCTCACAGGGTTGCTGTTCGTATCACCGTTCGGCCCTGACCAGGCATTTCAAAGAACCGGTCATGGCCGCCACCAGTTCCTTTACCGAAGGCTCATCGGTTTTTGGAGGACAAGCTAATCTGCTCCAGGCTGTCAATACCATTTTTACAGTCTATCATCCCGATATAATCGCCGTTCACACCACCTGCCTGTCAGAAACCATCGGCGATGATGTAAACCAGATCCTGCAAAAATCCAGGGAAGACAAACTGGTTCCTCCGGGAAAACATGTTGTTCACTGCAATACGCCCAGTTATGTCGGTTCGCATGTGACGGGCTATTCCAACATGTTGTCCGGTTTTATAAATTATTTTCCTCAGAAAACAGGGAACAGGCTGAACCAGATCAACATCCTTTCAGGTTGGGTAGAGCCCTCGGATATGCGCCATATCAAAAGCCTGGCTGCAGCAATGGGAGTGAAAATCGTGCTGATGCCCGACATGTCGGATGTTCTCGACGCCCCCATGACCGGCAAGCATGAGCTCTTCCCCAAAGGGGGGACCACCATTCCCCAGATGATCAGCATGGGCGACAGCCGTTCAACCCTAGCATTAGGCCCGTTCTGCGCCGAAGATGCAGCCATCAGGCTTGAAAACAAGTGTAAAGTCAAATTTTCGACCCTCGAACTGCCCATCGGACTGAAAGCGACCGACCGATTCATCACTGCGCTTTCAAGGGCTGCCAACGTGAGCGTCCCGGATTCCATTACCGATGACCGTGGCCGGCTCATCGACATGATCATCGACATGCACAAATATCTTTACGGGAAAAGGGTGGCTTTGTTCGGCGATCCGGACACCCTGACACCGCTGGTTGAATTTTTGATCAGCCTCGATATGAAACCCGTTTATGTTGTCAGCGGAACTCCTGGAAAACGCTTTGAAGCGGCCATGGACCGCGTTTTAAAACCGGTTGTCCCGGAAGCAAAGTATATGAATGGCGAACGCGCCGATATGTTCCTGCTGCACCAATGGATCAAACGGGAACCGGTCGACCTTTTGATCGGGAATACCTACGGGAAATACATCGCCCGCGATGAGCATGTGCCTTTTTTAAGACTGGGCTTTCCGATCCTCGACCGTGTGGGACACAGTTACTTCCCTACCGTGGGCTACCGGGGAGCGATGCACCTGCTCACCAAAATCCTCGAGGTGATCATGGACAAGATCGACCGTGACGCTACCGAAGAGAAATTTGAGTTAGTAATGTAATCCCTAAACAGACAACCCATGGGATCCGTACTCATCGAACGTGAAAAGCAAATTTACCGGGCCGGCAAAGACAACCATATCCTGGCTTGTTCCAAACCCAGCCTGGCCGGCTCGGTGAGTCAGCGTGCGTGCGTATTCTGCGGCTCCCGTGTTGTCCTCTACCCGATCGCCGACGCGCTTCACCTGATCCATGGCCCCATCGGCTGCGCTGCCTATACCTGGGACATCCGCGGATCGTTGTCGTCAGGACCTGAATTACACCGCTTAAGTTTTTCGACCGATTTGCACGAAAAGGAGGTTGTGTTTGGCGGAGAGAAGAAACTCTATGCCGCCCTTTCTGAACTGATCGACAAATATAAACCGGAAGCTGCTTTTGTTTATTCGACCTGTATTGTCGGGGTCATTGGTGATGATGTTGAAGCGGTCTGCAAAAAGGTAAGCCATGAAAAAATGCTACCGGTGATCCCGGTCCAGGCGCCGGGATTTAATGGCTCCAAAAAGGATGGCTATAAGATTGCCTGTGAATCGCTGGCCCAACTGGTGGGTACCTCCGATCGGGAGCTCCCGCCGCTAAGCATCAATATTCTGGGTGACTTTAATCTTGCCGGCGAATTGTGGATCCTGCTTGACTATTACCGGCAAATGGGAATTCATGTGAATGCGACCATTACCGGTGACGGCAGGGTGGCCGACGTCCGGAATGCACACAAGGCCTCGCTGAACGTAGTCCAATGCTCCGGCTCGATGATGCACCTGGCCAGGATCATGAACGAAAAGTACGGCATTCCATTCATGAAAGTGTCTTATTTCGGGATCGAGGATATGAGCGACGCACTGTATGAAGTGGCCGGCTTTTTCAAAAGTGAAGAACTGATGGACAAAGCCAGAGTGATCGTTCGCCATGAGTTCGCCCGCCTGATGCCAATACTGAAAACCTACCGGGAGAAACTGGAGGGGAAAAGGGCGGCCATTTATGTGGGCGGCTCCTTCAAGGCAATCTCCCTGATCAAGGCGTTGCGGCTCATTGGCATCAAAACGGTCATTGTCGGCTCCCAGACGGGAACTTCCGAAGAGTATGATCTGATCCGGGAACTGTGCGATGACGAAACCATTATCGTTGACGATTCCAATCCGGTAGAGCTTTCTCAGTTTGTAAAGGAAACCAAAGCCGACGTCTTTATCGGTGGCGTGAAAGAGCGGCCTATTGCCTATAAACTGGGCATTGGCTTCTGTGACCACAACCATGAGCGAAAGGAGGCGTTGGCGGGCTTTGAGGGAATGGTCAACTTCGCCAAAGAGATCTATGCTACGGCCATGAGCCCGGTCTGGCAGTTCACCGGAAAAACAATATAAATCCAATCGTATGAACGCGAAAGAAGCACCCCCTAAAACGTCCGCTTCCACCCGGAATGCCTGCAAGCTTTGCGCCCCCTTAGGAGCGAGTGTGGTTTACAAAGGGATCAAAAACTGTCTGCCGGTTATTCATGGCGCCCAGGGATGTGCGACTTACATCAGGCGTTATCTGATCAGCCATTACAAGGAACCGGTCGATATTGCCTCCACCAATTTTTCGGAGGCTACGACCATTTTCGGAGGAAGCAGGAACCTGAATGCGGCTATTAATAATATCATCAGCCAGTACCATCCGGACGTGATCGGCATTGCCTCGGCCTGTCTGAGCGAGACCATCGGAGAGGATATCCCGAAAATGATCAGGGAATACCAGGCAACAGCCAAAGGCAGGCATCTGCCTTTTTTTATCCATGCTTCAACACCCAGTTACGACGGAACCCATATGGATGGATTTCATGAAGCGGTACTGAGTACGGTTAAAACATTAGCCGGCGAAGAACACCCGGACAGCGAGCACATCAATATTTTTCCGGGTTTTGTTTCTCCTGAAGACATCCGGCACCTGAAAGAAATTTTGGCTGATTTCGGATTAAACTACGTTCTTTTCCCTGACTACTCCGACTCGCTCGACAATCCGAACTGGAATGAATACCAGATCATCCCCGAGGGAGGGACAACAGTGGAGGAAATCAAAAGAACAGGAACAGCAAAAGCATCCGTGGAATTCGGGTTCATTTTAAACAAGGGAAAAAGCAACAGGGCTTCTGTCACGGCAGCAGAATGGCTGGAGCAAAAATTCAGCATTCCGCTTTTCAGGCTTGGCTTACCCATTGGCATTCGCGAATCGGACCATTTCTTCACGGTCCTGGAAAAATTATCACAGCAAAAGACCTCAGAAAAACAATTTCGCCTCAGGGGAAGACTGATCGATGCATACGTTGATGGTCATAAATACCTGATGGGGAAACGGGCAATCGTTTACGGGGAAGAAGATTTTGTGATTGGTCTGGTTTCCTTTCTGGAAGAAATTGGCATCGATACGGTATTGGCAGCCAGTGGCGGTGAAAGCGGTTTGTTAAGGAAGGAGCTGGAACGCGTAGCAGGCGATCGCGCCAAAAACATGATCATGATGAACGGAATGGATTTTGAAACCATCAATGAAATGGCTGAAGAACTGCATCCTGATCTGATGATCGGGAACAGCAAAGGCTACTACATTGCCCGCCGGCTGGGCATTCCCTTGATCCGCACGGGGTTCCCCATCCATGACCGGATCGGAGGCCAGCGGTTACTTCACCTCTGTTATGAAGGCACGCTCCGGCTGTTCGACCAGATTACCAATGCACTGATCGAATATAAACAGGAACATTCACCGGTAGGTTACAAATACATTTAACGATAAAAAGCAACGATGATGAGCACCACAGCAATACCCCCAAAACATCCGTGTTTCGATCAGGAGGCCAGGCATACCCATGCCAGGATCCACCTTCCCGTAGCTCCCAAATGCAACATCCAGTGCAACTATTGCAACCGGAAATACGATTGCGTCAACGAAAGCCGGCCGGGGGTTACCTCATCCGTGCTCAGTCCGATGCAGGCTGTTTCCTACTTATCGGCCCTCAGCGATCTGATCGGAAATATTTCGGTGATCGGGATTGCCGGTCCCGGCGACCCCTTTGCCAACCCGATGGAAACCATGGAAACCATCCGCCTCATCCGTGAAAAATATCCCGATAAAATATTCTGCCTTTCCACCAACGGACTTAACCTGAAACCATATATCAACCGGCTCAGCGAATCAGGCGTTTCGCATGTAACGCTGACCATAAACGCGGCCGATCCCGAAGTTTCCGCCCCGGTTTATTCCTGGGTACGGCTTGGTCCGAAGGTATACCGGGGAAAGGAAGGCGCCAGGGTGCTGCTCGAACAGCAACTGGAATGTATCCCGCTTTTGAAGGAAAAGGGAATAACCGTGAAAATCAATTCGATCATCCTGCCGGGCATTAACGATCATCATATTCCGGAAATAGCCCGGGTCACAGCACAACTGGGAGCCGATATCATGAACTGCATTCCCGTCATACCCAATAAAGATACAGCCTTTGAGCAGATGGAAGAACCTTCGAAACAGCTTATTTTCAAGATCAAAACGCTGATTAAGGAACAAATTCCGGTGATGAATCATTGCGCCCGCTGCCGGGCCGATGCAGCCGGACTCCTCGGACAGGACCGGACGGAAGCATTTGGAATGCTTCAGGAACATGCATCCAAACCCCTTAATCCCGACGAGAACAGACCTTGTGTGGCGATTGCAACACGCGAAGGACTGCTGGTCAACATGCATTTGGGAGAAGCGACATCATTGTACATTTTCAGACAGTCGCCCAAAGGTTACCATTTTGTTGAAGAGAGGAAAACGCCCGAAGCAGGAAACGGTGATTTCAGGTGGCTCGAAATGGCCTCATTACTGAAAGATTGCCGGGCAGTTCTGGTTGGCGGCGCTGGTCCTGCCCCGCTTAAGATCCTGCAGAATGCCGGGATCAGGGTGATCCAGATGACCGGACTGATCGACGACGGACTGGACGCTGTTTACAACGGCAAAATGCTGAAAACGATCAAAAAAGCCGATCAGTTTAAGTGTGGCAGCGAGTGTCGCGGCAATGCCCAGGGCTGCGCGTAACGGGCATAGGGCATAGAGCATGGAGCATGGAGCATGGAGCAACTTACGACGTACGACTGTTTTATTGCAGGCTGCAAATTCAAAGTTAAAAGTTCAACGTTTTTACTAACAGCTAACAGCTAAAGGCTAATAGCTAACAAACAAGTTTTTTACTAACCGCTAATAGCTAAAAGCTAGTAGCTAACAGCTCAAAATAATGAAAAAACCAGCTTTTCACATCCTGGTATGTAATTCATACCGTATTGCCGGTGATGCACAAGGTGCATGCAACCGGAAAGGCGCACAGTCGATGATCCAGTATTTCACCGAAAACGCGGCCGACCGAGGTCTCGATGTCGTTGTATCGGCCACCGGATGCCTGAATGTTTGCGCGCAGGGACCGGTTGTGGTGGTTCATCCGCAAAACCTCTGGTACGGGGGTATCACTACCGAAGATCAGATGGACGAAATTCTCGATTGCATGGAATCGGGAGGGGTTGCCTCGCAGTACCTGATTGCCGAATAAATCCAGAGAACGATGATCGCCGGCCGCCCATACCTGATCGACACGACACTGCGCGACGGAGAACAAGCTCCGGGAGTGTCGTTTACCCGGGACGAAAAGCTCCGCATTGCCGTCTTGCTCGAAGAAACGGGAATACCGGAACTGGAAGTGGGTACCCCGGCGATGGGCCATGAAGAAATTGAAGACATCAGGGCTATTGCGGGGGCTGGTTTCCGGTTCAAAACGCTGGCCTGGTGCCGCGCCGTAAAAAAAGATATTGATGCCGCTATTAAATGCGGCACCGACCGGATTAACATCTCCTTCCCCGCTTCCGATATCCACCAGATGGCCATGATGAAAGACCGCAGGTGGGTACTGCAAACCATGAAGGAAATGGTCGGCTATGCTTCCGGATATTTTAGCTTTGTCGCGGTGGGGGCGCAGGATGCCACCCGGGCAGACGAGTCTTTTCTGGCTGATCTGGTCCGGCAGGCTGCTTATTGCGGGGCAAAGCGTGTCCGGATCGCCGATACCGTAGGATTTTCAAATCCTGCTTCCGTATCCGGGCTTATCAAAAATATAGCTGATCTGGCTACCGGGATTGAGATTGAATTTCATGGTCACAATGATCTGGGACTGGCGAATGCCAATACGCTGACTGCCTTGTCGTCGGGAGCAACATCGGCCAGCCTCACAGTAAATGGTCTGGGCGAGCGCGCCGGGAATGCTGCGCTGGAAGAACTGATCATGGCCCTTGAGATCAGCTACCAATGTGATCACGGATATGACACATCCACGCTGGGGCCTCTCTCTGCGCTGGTCAGTAAAGCGTCGGGAAGGCCGATCCCTGCCGGCAAACCGGTAACCGGAGGCAAAGCATTGAGCCATGAGTCGGGAATTCATACCCGCTTTTTGATGAACGACCGCAACAGTTATCAACTCATCGCCGCCCGTCAGATCGGATTGAAAGAACAGGGCTTTGTTTTCGGAAAACACTCGGGCCGCGCAGGACTTCGTGATCTGCTCAAAAAACAGGCGATTATTCTGGAAGAATATGAATTAACGCTTCTTCTTGAAAAGATCAAACAAAAGGCGGCAATTGAAAAAAAAGAGTTAAGTGCCAATGAAGTCCTGTCACTAGTCAAAAGGAAAATTGAAAAACGCTGAGTTGTTCCGGAATTACTATTTATGATTAGCTTCTTTGGGACTTTGCGTGGAGTTTGAAATTTGAATACTAAAATCAGATTATATGAAACGAGCCATGAACGCCGCAGTTTACGTCCAAGGTGATGTTTATTGGCGAATTGGAGCGAAGCGGAAATCCCCGCAGGGAATTCCATACCGTTGGCAAGCGTCTCAAAGTGACGACAAGCAATACGCAAATTGTAGTTGAATAAATTGAAAAAATAAACATATGAAGATTGGTATACCCATTATGGAAAACAACGGTGCGACAAATGAAATCATCGCATCCGGTTTCAATCAGACCCCCTTGCTGGGCATCTATGATACCGACAGTAATACGCTGGAAACGATCAATATTGAAAAGGAAAACTATTTTGGCGGGTTCACTGATTTTTTGAAAGACCGTGAGATCACAACAGTGGTCAGTGTATCGTATTCACCGGTCGTGCTGAAGTTGTTCAGGGCGATGAACATTATGCCGTATAAAGCCTCCGGCAATGACATTTACGAAAATATGGCTTCTATCAGGGAAGGTACCTTATCTGTTTACACGTTTGCCGATGCATTGAAATCGGCTGCTGAAAACTGCGATCCTTCATTTTGCGGATCGTGTGCTTCGCTTTGTTAAAAGCTTCAGCATAACTTACTGATCACCGGATTGAAAGCCTTTGTAAAAACCATGACCTGGTCGCCTAAATTCAGGGCGTCGAGATCACGATCGGACGCGACCACTTCAATAATCTGGTTATTAGCTGAAGTTACCGTTACAATATTAGCGGGTTCCTGTCTGTCAATCCGGACAATCCGCCCGGCGATCTGTACTTTTCCGCCTACCTGGACATCGGAAAAGACCAATTCAGGAACACCGCTCTTTTTAATAATTCCGTTTTCAATTTGAATGACCAGCGAAGCCAGTCGGAACACCTCTTCCAGGTCGTGACTGACCATCAGGATCGTAGTTTCCAGATGTCGGTGTACACGACTGATCTCATCCTGAAGGGCCATTCTCATTTGGGCGTCAACCGACGAAAGGGGTTCATCCAGCAACAGGAGCTGCGGTTCGCAGGCCAGGGCACGAGCCAGGGCCACCCGTTGTTTTTGTCCGCCCGAAAGTTTTCCCGGCTTCCGCATCCTGAATTCATTTAAACCAAAGACAGAAAGCAGATCATCCGCTGCTTTTACATCCTTCGCACGCTGTGCAAAAAGTATATTTTCCAATACCGTCATATTGGGAAACAAAGCATAATCCTGAAACATGTACCCGATGTTCCGTTGCTGCGGCGGCACATTGATCTTTCGCCCGGAATCGAACCACACACGTCCTCCGCATTCAATCTTTCCCTGGTCCGGAACAGTCAGACCCGAAAGAATACGCAGTAAAGTCGTTTTTCCCGCACCCGACGGGCCGAACAAAGCCACCAGTTCACCTGACGGGATATCGGTTTTTACAGAAAGGTCTATTTCACCATCCGCCGTATGTATCTGTTTATGAATATCGATATGGATCACCGTATCTCCCATGGTTCATTCGTTTTATTTACACTGTAAATCGTTGTCAGCAGGATCAGCGAAACGATAAAGAGGATCAGGGCATACCGGTTGGCAGCGTCAAAGTTGAGCGCCTGAACCTCATCATAAATCGCAATAGACGCGACACGGGTCTCCCCGGGCATATTCCCCCCCACCATCAGTACAACTCCGAATTCGCCTATCGTATGCGCAAAGGTCAGCGCAATCGCTGTAATAACCGACGATCTGATATTGGGAAGCAAAACCTTAAAAAAAGTTGTGATTTTTGACTTGCCGAGTGTAAAGGAAGCTTCCCGCAGGCTGGCCGGAAGGCTTCGGAACCCGTTATGAAGCGGTTGCACCATAAACGGCAGACTAAAAATAACCGAGGCGATCAGCACGCCATTGAAGGTAAAGGCTAACCGCACATCGAAAACATCAGAAAGGCATGCGCCGAACCAGTTCTGCGGACTATAAACCGTCAGCATATAATAGCCGATAACCGAGGGCGGCAAAACCATGGGCATACTAACCAGCGCTTCGATCACCGGTTTTATTTTCGTCCGGCTATACGTGAGCCAATAAGCAACAGGTAAGCCCAACAGGATCAAAATGGCCGTCGTGCAGAAAGCCAGTTTAAAGGTGAGAATCAATGTTTCAATGAATTGAATGTCCATATTATGATTGTTTTCTTCCGTCGGGGGTAACATGAATTAGCTGTTCATCAAGGTTCAGATGGAGAAACTGCATAGCCGTATTTTTCAAAAAGCAGCTTGCAACGAACGCTAAGAATAAACTGCATCAGTCTGACCGCGTCCGGACTGTCACTCCCCTGGCCAACCAATACCATCGCCTGTTTTACAGGTTTATACATTTCAGGGGGGATTGTGTAAACCGAGCCTCTCATGCCCGGGCTCAGTGTCAGCGACATGGCCAGAAAAGCCGCTTCAGCATTCCCGGTCTGTGCAAACTGCGCGGTTTGCGAAATATTATCGGCGTAAATGATCTTTTCTTTCAGCTGATCGTAAAGTCCGGCATTTTTCAGACATTCCAGGGTGCGGTCTCCGTAAGGGGCCAAATCCGGCTTAGCAACGGCAATCCGTCTCACCCGGCTGCCGGTCAGTATTTCCAGACCTTTTGAAACATCCAGGGTATTACTCCAAAGCACCAGTTTTCCTACAGCATAAACCTTCACCTCGCCCGAGGCGAATCCCTGTTCTTTCAGCATAACCGGAAACTGGTCGTCGGCCGCCATAAACAGATCAAACTCTGCCCCGTTCATGATCTGCTGGACCAACATTCCTGAGGATCCAAAATTTGCGGAAATATCCGCCCGTGGATACTGCATTACATAAGCCTTTCTGATCTCTTCAAAAATATACCGGAGATTGGCTGCCGCTGCAACCCTGACCGGTTGAGCTGTTATTGCGGTCATCGCGAAAGTCAGAAAGATCAGCATGAGGAATTTCTTCATAGCAGGCAATTTTAATTTATTTCAGATGATAATGTTTTGCAGAATGCGGCCTGACGGTCAGCATCAGGTAAGCGTATTGCGAAAACCGGGTATTGACTGTTGTTTTTTTGTATTTCAGAACAGTTTTCATGGATCATTCGGTTTGCAGGGTACAACCCAAACATTGTGCCCAATACATAAAGCTCTAATAATCAAACAATTACAAATAAAGAAGAGCAAATATGACCTACTTTGGCGTAGCCTTATCATAGCGAAACTACCTGAATGTAGGTTTTCATGGCAATATCGGTGATAAGCCACAGCGCGATCCACATACCCAAGCTGGCAGTCCATAACCAGAAAAAACAAGTAGTTCACAAACAACATCGACATGTTCATAAAATATCCGTAGAGAGTAATAAACATTAACGTTATCTTAGTTAAATTTAACATGAACTTCCTTAATGAACTTTTTTGAAGGTGTATGAATAAACCAATTGCCGGGTTCATTTTCTTGTTCGGCTTTCTCTTCGGATGCGGCCACGAAAGAAAAGCGAGTCTGCTTCAAACCGAGCAAATCGCTGTCGACTCGAACGAAGCAGCAGAAATGATTAATGATTCCGATATGATTGATTCCGCTCAATAAGATAAGTTCATGGAGCATCCTGAGTGGGGAAGCGATCCGATCAACACCAATCCTATTATCCTGAAAATAAAGTACAAAGAATGAAAACAAATTCTAAAAACAGAAGATTTGCATTGATGACTAAACTTATAATTCCCTTTGTTGTATTATGGACTTTAACTCTTTTCTCCTGTAAAAGGTCGGACATTAAGCCGACGGATCATCGTGTCGAAATAATAGAAATCAACGACATCAACGCCAAAGAAGAAGTTTTACTGTCCGATTTTGTGGAAAAAGTCCGGTTCATTCCACTGGAAACGTCTCGAAACGGGTTTATTATCGAAATTTCAGAACTGATCGGGTCCGAAGGGAGTTTATTTATATTGGATCGTCCCAACAACTGCGTTCTAAAGTATTCAAAGAGCGGCGAATTTATTGGCAAAATCGGAGGAAAAGGCAAAGGTCCCGGAGAATATACTCAGATTGTTGATATTGATGTTTCCAACAACAAGGTGTATGTGCTGGATTTTTCCGGTCAGAAGGTGTTGATTTATGATGCCGAAAAATTGAGTTATATCAGTGATTTCACCTCCCCGCCCGGATCCATCGGGATAGAAAAATCCCGGGATAAATTTATTTTTTATTGTACTTCCTTTTCTCCCGGCGTCGCCCCTTCTTTTTATTTAACGGGGGAAAATGGATCCGGCTTGCGGAAATTAATCGACTCCGGATACGCCCAGGCTTCAATTAAAATAGAAGGATCCTCCATCTTTTGTGGAGGTGGGGTGGTATCCAGATCGAATGAAAGCGCTCTTTATGCAAGATCAAAGGACTCCTTATACATGAAATATCAGATTAACTTCGGGAAGAAAGAAATGCCGGAAATGAGTCTGCCGGAGGGTTATAATGTATTTGGTAAGGATTTTAATTATTACTACAGATACAAGACGTATAATTGTGCCAATACGTTATGGTTTGATTTCTTCAAAACCGGCGGGACTATTGAACGGCTGTATGGTGTTTATAATAAAAAATCAGGACAAGCCATTTGGGGTGCCGTAAAAAATGATCTGGGCTATGATCACCTGCCCTTTTATCCAACTTTTTCGACCTCAGAAAGTTTGATTGGTGTCTTGTCTCCTGAGATTTTTAACACTACGGAAAATCAGCTTATTATACCCGGAATTAATCTCCCTCAAATTACCGATAATCCGGTCCTGGTTTATTTTGACCTAAAGTAAACCTGTTAAAAACCAGTCACCGGAAAAGTCAAACCTTTCCTTGACGTTTTTGTTCCTTATTTTGAACAGTCAGTGTTTTCGCCTGGGTCTTTTTTCGTTTCACCAATTATAAACAGCGATAATTATGGACAGAAGGAAATTTATCGGATTAACCACGGGCTCGGCCGGTATCGCATCATTCGGTTTACCTTTATCAGGAATTGCTCAAACGTTATTGGGTATTTCTGCAGAAGACAATCAGGAACTGGGTAAGCATAAAATTACAAAAGCGGAGGTACTGGAAGTGAACTACCGCTGGCCCCGGTTTGTTGGCAAAAACGGAAGGATCGATTTTCACGGGCAGGATCATAAATCCACGGTACTGAAGCTATACACCGATCAAGGTGCAATGGGATGGGGGCTTTCCGGCCAAGAGGCAAAAAAGCTTATTCCGGCGATTCAAAATAAAAAAATTTCCGAATTAATAACCCCGGAACATGGTCTGATCGAAGGACTGGACAGATCGGTGGACTTTGCTCTTCATGACCTGATGGGTATCATATTAAACAAACCAGTTTACCAGCTATTAGGAAATAAAGGTTCTAAAGAAACTCCGGTATACAGTGGCATGATCTACCTGGACGAGTTAAATCCGGGAAATGAATCAAAGAGTCTGGATATTATCCTTGAAAATTGTGAGTGGGACTACAACTACGGATACCGGATGTTAAAAGTTAAAATAGGCCGAAGTGGGCGATGGTATCCGCATAAGGAAGGACTCGATAAAGATATTGAAGTCGTAAAATTGATTCATAGCGCCTATAAGGGGAAAGATACGCAGTTATTGATCGACTCCAACGACATGTACAGTCTGGAAGACACGATTAATTTTCTGAAAGGGATAAATGATATTCCCCTGTTTTGGGTGGAGGAACCATTCCGTGAAGCAATCGAACCGGGGAGAAGGCTAAAAGAGTGGATGAACCAAAACGGCTTTGAAAAAACGTATTACGCCGACGGTGAGGCAAATCCTGATTACAACGTTTGTATGCAGTTGGGAAAGGAAAAAGTAATGGACGTTTTTTTAGATGATGTTTACGGAGTGGGCTTTTCCGGATGGACCAGGCTGATGCCCAAACTGAAAAAAATGAATATGCTGGCAAGTCCTCATGCCTGGGGAGACAGGTTAAAAACACACTACATCGCCCATTTGTCATCGGGTCTGGGAAATGTAACAACCATTGAAGGCGTTACCTGTTTGTCGGATGAGATCGACTACGGTGATTACCCCATTGTAAATGGCATGCTCCGGGTCTCAGATGCGCCTGGTTTTGGCATGAAGCTGGTGTAAAATTACTGGTCGCTTCGGCTTTCACAAAAAAACACCCGGATTAATTCAACCCGGGTGCCTGCATGTTTAACGACCATTATTCGTACCGCTAAAAAGGTTCTTTATTGTTAAACCTTTTTCCCGATATAGAACACATAGCCGTAATACGCTCCGTATTTGTCGTATAACTCAGCTTCATGTCGCATGCTGGTGATCAGATCTTCCGCTGCTTTATTGCCAGGATATTTCTTCAGGAAACGCTCCTGTGCCGGAACCTGTGGACGGTAGAAATGCTCTGTCCAACAGTTTTCCGGCAGCATAAAGCTGGCAACGGGAAGGTAGCCTGCATTTTGCAATTGCTCCATCTTATTTGGAACAGTGTCGATTTCAGGATAATCCAGCCAGAACTGTTCAATCTCGGCCGGTCGTTCATTGGTAAACCACGATGCCTCCGAAACGGCAATATAGGCGCCTTTTCGCAGAAATCGCCTCCATTCGCGCAGTCCCCGTTCAAAACCGATGTTATAGATCGCTCCTTCCGACCAGATCAGGTCCAGTTCTTCATCCTGAAACGAGAGCTTATCCATTGATCCGACGATCCCCTTTACCCGGTCCTGAAGATTCAGCTTTGCTGCATTTGCGTTGAACAGGTCAATAAAATCGGGAAACAGATCGATACCGGTAATCTGTCCTGGTACATGCCGGGCCAGTACCATCGTCTGTCCGCCTGTTCCGCAGCCAATGTCGGCTATCCGGGAATCATCGCCAAGGCCATCGATGAAGCTCAGGGCTTTTATCGTCACCTCGGGACTGCCGGGCCCTTGCCGTTCGACGCCTGAAAAATATTCGCAGATTAATTTAAAATCGAATTCGTAGATTGATTTATTTTCGTTACTCATGATGTTTAAATTTATTGACAGGCCACAGCATATTTTATCTGGGCCTTCTGAATTTTAATTGAAATACAGGTACATGAAAACAACCCCGACAGAAATATCGCGGGCTGACTGAAGGGATAACCACCGTAAAAAAAGCCGGAGGTTATTTACCTGACCGAATCCGTATTAAATTTAAACATACATACTTTTTAGCAAGGCAAAATTAAGAAATATTTATTATCCACCTATCCCGACAACGCTTTTTCATGAAAATACGTTTATTTTGCCTGAACTTAAACACAGGTTAATTTCAATCCTACGCCCATGATTCAGGATATTCTCCCCCACCGCCTAAACAACAGCTATCTGGCAAACACAACGATTGGTGAGACCGATTTTATACTTCATTATCATGGAAATTCGTTACTGCTAAAAACCAGCGGGAACGAACTTCAACTGCCGCAAAAAAAAGATTTTCCGGATATTGACAGCAGAACAGAAACTACATTTCTATTCACCTTTGATGATATTCAGTGTTTCCTGCTGTGGAGCGAACCGGAGCTTAAAGACCCCTGCTTAACCTATAAGGAAATCAGCTTCTTCAGAACAGTCAGGCAGCAGGAAATTGCATGGATCAGTCTCGTCTCATTCCACCTGATGAACTGGTACGCGCAAAATAAATTCTGCGGGAAATGCGGAACAAAAACACAACAAAAGCCTGATGAAAGGGCCGTCATTTGTCCGGTTTGCCAGTCGGTTTTCTTCCCAAAGATCTCGCCGGCCATTATCGTAACGATCACCTGCAACGATAAAATCCTTCTCGCCCGTAACACCAACTTTCCCGGCGGTTGGTATTCGCTGATTGCCGGCTATGTTGATATCGGCGAAACGCTCGAGGAGACCGTCAAACGCGAAGTAAAAGAAGAGGTGGGGCTGGATGTGAAAAACATCCGGTATTATACCAGTCAGCCCTGGCCCCTCTCGGGCTCCATGATGATTGGCTTTACTGCTGAAGCCGACGAAAACCAGCCCATTGTGACCGACAACAAAGAAATTGCGGAGGCTGCCTGGTTTACCCGAGGGAATCTTCCCAATCATCCTCCGACAATCAGCATTGCTGGCGAGATGATCGAAAAATTTGAAAAAGGCGAATTCTGATAAAACGGGCCCGACACAATAGCGATCTGACCGGCTATCCTTCCTTTAAGAGGTCGATCAGATCGGCTACCGACAGGCGCGCGCTCTGATCTGCTCCTTCAAGCAGGCTTTCGGCCATATCCCGTTTGGTAGCGTGAAGCCTGACAATCTTGTCCTCGATGGTGTGCTGAGCCACCAGACGATAAATCGTCACCGGTCGTGATTGTCCGATCCGATGTGCACGGTCGCTGGCCTGATCTTCAATGGCCGGATTCCACCAGGGGTCGAGATGAAGTACGTAATCGGCGGCAGTCAGGTTAAGTCCCAGTCCCCCCGCCTTCAGGCTAATCAGGAACAGATCGCCTTTGCCCGACTGGAATGCCTTTACCGCCTCCGCCCTTTCGGCAAGCGGCGTAGAACCGTCCAGGTACTGATAGCTGATTCCGCGTTTATCCAGTTCCTTTCGGACAATGCTCAGGTGGACAACAAACTGACTGAACACCAGCGCCCGGTGTCCGCCTTCCAGTAACTCGCCTGTAATGTCAAAAAAAGAAGCCAGCTTTGCCGAAGACAGATGAATGTTTTTATTGACCAGCGAAGTATTGCAGCAAGCCAGCCTAAGCCGCGTAATTTCGGCCAGCGCCTGCAAATGCTGCTGCCCGTTTGTCCCTTCCATTCCCTCCAGCGATTGGATCGCTTCCTGCCGTAACGCCTCGTAGAAGGCCATTTCTTCATCGCTCAGGTTCACATAGTAAGTGATTTCCGTTTTTGGCGGCAGTTCATCGAGTACCTTTCCTTTGGTACGGCGCAAAATAAACGGAGTAATCAGCTTTTTCAGGTAACCACGCTGTGCAGCAGAGTCGTTTTTCACGAACCGTTCCGTAAACTGCGGGAAACTGCCAAGCAGGCCCGGATTACAAAAGTTGAATAAATTCCACAGCTCGCCCAGGTTATTTTGCACAGGCGTGCCGGTAAGGGTCAGCTTAAAGCCTGACTGGATATGCATGGCTGCCTTCGACGATTTGGTATGGACATTCTTGATCGCATGCGCCTCGTCCAGCACTGCAGCCGACCAGTTTATCTGCGAAACTTGTTCCACTTCGGTTTGAAGCAGCCCATAGGTCATCAGCAATACATCCGATGGTCCCAACTCCGAAAAGGTATTTTCGCGCTTCCCCGGCTTCAGCAACACCGGGTTCAGCGAAGGAGCGAAGCGTTGCAGTTCGCCATGCCAGTTCGCCACCACCGATGCAGGGCAGACCACCAGCGCCGGCCCCCGTTCTGCCAGGTGAAGCATCATGGCAATCGCCTGAACTGTTTTTCCCAGCCCCATATCGTCAGCCAGGCATGCCCCGGCACCCCATACCTGCAAGCGCGCCATCCAGCGAAAACCTTCCTCTTGGTACGACCGAAGTTCGGCATTCAATCCGGCAGGGATTTTTACTTCCTCCTGACCGGCCCGTTCCAGTTGTTTCTTAAAATCCTTCCAGCTTCTGTCCGTACGAACCGATCCGGCCATTTGCATGATCCCATCCAGAATATGCGATGAAAACCGGTTAATCAGCACGCCGTCTTTCTCTTCTTTCACAAAAGCATCCAGCTCCGACAACTGTTTTTTAAGCTCTTCGGTCAGCGCCAGGAACTCACCGCTGCTCAGTTCAACGAACCGCCCCCTGCTTCTTCGCGAAAGCTGCAGCAGCTCCTTCAGTCCGATAACGGTATCCTCATCGACGGTCAACTCGCCGTCCAGATCAAACCATTTTCCTTTTCCTTTCACCCGAAGCTTCAACGTCTCGAACGAAACGTGCTTCTTTACCCGGAAACGTTCGCCCTCAGGCCACTCCGGAACAGCGATATCCTGATGCCGGTGAACCACCTCCAAAAGCTGAAGGCAATCGTATGGATCCTTAAAATGAACCGATTCTTCGGTCAGGTCAGCCTCCGAAAATACCGCCAATGCATTATTTAGTGTTGCCGCGTTCTCCATTTCCAGGGGAAGATTCCGCGATGACTGGCAATTCTCCTCATTCATCCGTCCATAGATTGTCTTTCCTCCTTTTCCCGGTTTCACATAAGGAGGTTGTTCGCCCAGTGGTTTGACAAAGAACTCCGCCTTTAATCCATCCCCAATTGGAACGATCTGCACCCGGATCCGCGAATCCGGTTCCACGGTCCGTAGGCTTGATGTCGTGTCTGTCAGCTCCGAATGCACCGTCATCACGCCGCTTAACGAAGAAATCGCTTTCAGCAGTTTCTCCTTCCCTTCAGCAGGAATGCTGATACCCTCCTGAATGAGCCGGATTACCGATCGTTGCGAAGGGGTAAGCGACACCAGCCGGTAACGGGTCTGCGTTTCCCGCATCAGGATAATGCCGGCAGGTTCTTCGGTTATGTCCGTACGAAGGCGGACGGCACCTCCTTTCACTTTTTCGGTATAAATGACCGGTCCGCTTTTAATCAGTTCTACCGCTACATTCCGGTTCGACAGCAAAAACAGTAACGGATGCCCGCACAGCGCTTCCATCGCTTTCTCGTAGTCAAAACAAAATTCCTGCGGTCCGTAATATCCTCCGTAAGTGGTCACCGTTCCCGACACACGCTGATCCTGCTCCGTCATCCCTTCTACCGCCCCGGGCTTGAACCGCTTCAACGAAACGTTTCTGCCCGCACTCCATCCTCCCTTTTCGGTATAGCTCTGAATGACAGGCTGAATGATCCGGTCGTCAAAGTCAACCAGGTAACACAAACGCGACTGCTTCTGTTCTTTTTTTGCCGTTCCGTCGGCCGAGCGACCAATCTGCAGCAGTCCGTTCAACACTTGCTCCCACGGCTCCTGAAATTGCAAACGGCTCATCAGGCAGGGAATATCATCTGCCGGGACCGGACAGCTCCAGAAAGGGTGCTCCAGCTTAGACCGCTCCATAACAAAACAAAGCTCCTTCAGGAAAAGCCATTGACCATTCTCTTTTAGTTTATCGAATACCTTTAAGGCCACCGGCTTCATTGCTGATTTGAGTGAACCTTCAATGACATATTCGGAAAGACAACAAAAAAAACTCAGGATCATCGTCTGGGTACCGACTGCCAGCCTGCCTGAAAGCTGGTTCAACGCCTGCTTCGCCTTTACCGGATCTTTCGCCAAAAAATACAGCAGGGGAAGAATGACATGGTAACCGTCATTCCCGTTCTTTTCGGCTTTCCGAATAAAACTGTTCAGACGCTGCACGTCAATCCTGTCAGCTATAAACGCAAAATTCAGCCAGTAGAAAAACTCGTGGTAAAAACTGAGATCGATCCGTCCCATTTTCTGCCCCGTTTCATCGGTTACCCTTGCTCTGTCCGTATTTTCAACCGATAAGGCGAAATCCCCCAGAAAAAGATCGGCCATCCCCTTTACCAGCAAACTCGAATTGGTATGCAGTTCGCGGATCAGAGCGCCACCCTCCGCCAGTCTTCCCTGATGAAAAAGGATCTCCGACTGCAAGCATTCCCGCTGATTGTTTAATCCTTTAAAGGAAGGATTCCGGTTAAAGAAATGGCTGATCATATCAAAATCCTCCAGGTAAATACATCCCTGGCTGATCAGAACATGCAGGAAGATATGAAACAACCGGAGAGAACGGGTCATTGCCTGGTCATATTCCGGTAAAACAAAAATCTTTCTCATCTGCATCAAGTCGCCGATAAATGCAGATTTCAGATACTCTTCGGCCGCACGCGAATATTGACTTTCCCCGCAGAAAGCAGCCGATAAATAATCACGGATATATTTCCCAGGCGACTGTTCCCATCCGCGCTCCTCGTCTTCACAGATAAAAATCAGCAAATCGGCTGCCATAGGATCTTTGAGCAAAAAAGGGAATAACTTCAGCTTCAGCCAGTCGGGAACATCATAGACATCTTTCACCGGGTCCATAAAAACCATATGCTTTTCAAACAGCATCTCCATCATACCCCGGAATTCCTTTTGCGTCATATTGGGGTTCAAGTTCCGCTGAAGGGTCTGAAAACACATGTATTTTTCAAGTCCTGTGAATTTAATGACGATATAATCGACGATCTGCTTCAGCCAAAAAGACAGGTTGTTATATGAATCAAAAAGACGATCTTCCTTCAGTTGCATGTTGAATTAAATAATTGTTTGTTCCCGTGTGGCAAATTTAAAAAAAGAAGGGTCCCGGTTACAGAAACAGATAAAATTTCAGCGAATGGGAATGGATTAAAGTCAGACTAAGTTTTCGGGCTAAAACGATAAACGAGCGGCTTGAATCCCTTCAGTAACCGCTTGGGTCGTTAAGGCGTCCCAAAAATAAGTATCTTTATGATCTGGGAACAACTTTTTTCTGTTCATGTCGGCTAAGATCAAAAATATCGAAAGGAAATGGATCGGGAATTTCACGAAGTCTCCCCTGGTGGATCCGCATAGTGGCCGCTTTCTGAGCAATTATGCTCACCAACTTTTTTACGGGCGACAGGATGAAACTTATCCCGGGGATTTTCCTGACGATTTTATTCGTCTTTATAAGACCTGGGAAAGTGAAAGCCGCGGGAAGGCCATTGAAAAGTTCATCAACTACCTGCATTTTATCGGGATCAGTATCCGGAAAGAGGCTGTAACCAATCATCTTAAGAAATTTCCGGATGATCTTCAGAAGCTGGCGAGAACCTGTTATTATATTCTGAAAACCCTCGCACATTATGCCGGCGACCTGAGCCTGGACAATCCTTTCCACGATAACAGCGTGAACCTGTTTTTTTTGTTAAGGATCGAATCGGGAGAAAGCATAACCGACGGACAGTTAAGTCTTTTTGAAGACCTGGAGCTTCCCGACTTATACAGCCGGTTCTCGGGATTACCGGATGGATACGAAAAAGATCCTGTGGTGAAAGACCTGTTCCACCGGATCGAAAATTCGAATGACAGTTTTTTCATAACCGGCAAAGCAGGCACCGGCAAATCGACCTTCATCCATTACTTTGCAAAAAAGACCAGGAAAAAGGTGTTGATGACCGCCTTCACAGGCATTGCTGCGATCAATGTGGGCGGCCAGACCATTCATTCCTTCTTCAGGCTCCCGCTGAAACCACTCATGCCGGAGGATGACGAAATCACCCTTTTCCCTAAAAATACGCCGAAATACCGGATCATTCAGAAAATTGACACCATCGTCATTGACGAGGTTTCCATGCTCCGTTCAGACATTCTGGAGGCAATCGACTACTCCCTGCGAAAAAACGGGGGTGATCCCGGCAAAAGATTTGGAGGGAAACAGATCCTGTTTGTCGGTGATATCTTTCAGCTCCCTCCGGTGAGAGCCACAAACGGCGATGTGGAGCAGATCCTGTTCTCCGAAATTTATGCCAGCGAATATTTCTTTGATTCGCCTGCCTTTCAGGAAATCAAACCCCAATACTTTGAGTTCAGGAAATCGCACCGGCAAAAGGATGACCTGCTCTTCGTCGGACTGCTTGACAAGATCCGGACCTATGAAGCAGACCGGGAAACGCTCTTCCGGTTTAACGAAAGGTACAATCCGGACTACCTGCCCGGGACCGATGAATTCATCATTAAACTCACTGCAAACAATACCCTTGCCAACGCCGAAAATTTCAAAAAATTACAGGAACTGCCGTATACCTCTTTCAACTTCGCAGCGGCGATCGAAGGGGAATTTCAGGAAGATAAATTTCCCACTTCCAGGAACCTGGACTTAAAGAAAAGTGCGCAGGTCATTTTTGTCAGGAACGACCCGGCGCACAGATGGGTAAACGGAACCATTGCAAAAATTGATTTTATTTCGGGCGATCTCATCGAGGTACGTTTGCAGGACGGAAACGTCTATCCGCTGGAGCCCGCGATCTGGGAGAACCGGAGGTATAAATATGACCGGAAAAAGAGAAAAGTCGTTTCGGAGGTGATCGGCACATTCACCCAATATCCGGTAAAACTGGCCTGGGCGATCACGATACACAAAAGCCAGGGGCTGACCTTCGACCATGTGGTGATCGATCTGGGCGCGGGAGCGTTCGTGAACGGGCAGGTATACACCGCGCTGAGCCGGTGCAGAAAGCTGGACGGCATCGTTTTAAAAAGAAAGCTCCGGCCGGAAGACCTGATCACCGATAAACGGATTATTGAATTTCACCGAAAATACTCACCACAATGCATTGATGATCTGCTCAGGCTGGATATACCCTTTGCCATCCGCCTTCTCAGCCTGTATTATCCCTTCAGCGCTGCGCAAATTGACCGGTATTGGGACAAGCTGGAAAAAGGAGACGCGCATTATTCTGTCTTTATTAAAGAAACCGGAACGATGCATAGCCCGGCAACCGGCTTATGCTTCAACCGGAACCTGGAATGGACCGATGAGCTTCGCAGCCGTTGGAATGCCGGATTGGCCAATCCCCTAACCGGCAGCATGGAAGGTATCGGATCGGCGCCGGCCGGGAACGGGAGCGGCGATCTTTCAGAACAACTGCTTCCGCTAAACCTGAAAAGAGAGCTTAAATTCCGGAACAAAGCGATCAACGAACACTGGTGCGCGGTAATCGCACCAAAGCAGGATTGGGAAAGCGATGCAGCTTTTGAAGAGCCCAAACTTCTCCCAATGGAAAAATTCGGGAAAGAATTTGAACGACTTGGCTTTGAACCGTTCAGACAGTTATACGAAACAGATAAAACGTTGCTCCTTTTCAACGACAGCATCTGGAGGAATACCTTGAGAGAGTTAATGACGAAAGAGCGGGTGCATGAATTACTAACTTTTTCAATGTCTGTAGATTTACAAGAGAATTAGCGGTCTATCCGGCTAAACACCTTGTCTTTTTACAATTCACCTCCGCTAACACTTCAGCACCTGCTCCAGTACCCGGTTTGTCCGTGCGGCGGAGACACCGGTGCTGGCACATTTCCCTCTGCCCAGTATTTCATTCACGACCTGTTCAATCAGCTTATATTGGATATTCTCCGGATTCTGAAAACTGAAGCTTTTCGTTCCATCGGCCGTCACCAATTTGACATCGCCGTGAAGGAAACTGGAAAAGACCAGCTTTCCTTTTGTTCCCGATATTTCAATCACATCTTCTTCACTGCCTTTAGCTGCAACAAAATTCCAGCTCCCCGTCCCGGTCACACCACTTTGAAAGGAAAACACAACTGAAACCACATCTTCCGCTTCGTATAAACCTCCCATGTTTCCGGCTATCCCTTTCACTTCGGCCACCGGTCCAAATACAAAATCAAAATAATCGAACTGGTGGGATGCCAGATCATAAAAATAACCTCCGCCCGCGATCTCCGGCTTCACATGCCAGCTTTGTTTCTCCGGATCCAGGTCCTGCTCCCTGGCCGGTTTGAACAGCCGCACATTAACGGTCAGCGGTTTTCCGATAACACCCGCTTCGATCATGTTTTTTACTTCCAAAAAGGCAGGCAGCGTCCTCCGGTAATAGGCCACAAACAGCGGAACGCCGGTTTCCTCCGAAACTTTTATCATCTCCTGGCATTCCCCGTACGTCCTGGCCATCGGCTTTTCAACATAGACCGGTTTCCCGGCGCGCATGGAGGCAATGGCGTAGGCTGCATGCGTATCGGGCGGTGTAGCCACATAAACCGCATTGATCTCCGGATCCTCGATCAACCGGGCTGCATCCGGGTATACCTTTGGAATACCATTTTGTGCTGCATAAGCCCGGGCATTTTCCTCATGCCGGCTGGTCACGGCCATAAGCCGCGAATGTTCAATCTTATTGAGTGCCGGTGCGCTCTTGAGCCTGGTCACATTCCCGCACCCGATCATTCCCCATCTTACTTGATCCATATCGATTCCATTGCTGATTTTTGAATATTTTCCAAAAGCTCATCCTGAGCCTTCCGTAGCCTCATCCCCTCCGGATCGATATTCAGCTTACACTTCTGTTTTAAATCCTGATTCTCCGCTTCAAACCGCTCAAGGTCCCGCTCACTGAATTTCAAAGCCGCCGCTTCCGCCGGATATTCGGCTTCATAGCCCAGCTTCCCGAGCACATCGCCTGCTACTGCCTCGAAGATAATAATTTCTTCCTTACTAAGCTCCTTCAGGAATTTTTTACTGTTCCCGGCCAGTATCGGCTTCGCAACATTCTCCCACATCTTTCCCGCAACCGAGGTATTCTTCGACTCCTCCGACTGGTAGTAACTGAATATGTCCGGATCATATTCCAAATCAAGGTATGCTGCCATTCGTTTCATTTCCTTTTCAGGCGAATGGATCAGATTTTCATAGCTGATCCGGATAAACCGGTCGCTGTGGTTCTTCTTCTCCAGTTCCAGACACATGAGCTGATTCTTCCTCCACGCTTTTGCAATATGATAAACGTGCTTCTCCCCCACAATCGCTTTTCGGAATGAACAAACCACATCTCTCCCGTCCCGGTATAGATAGATGTACTTCGGACACAATCCGGCGCTGTCCATTTCTTCTGCAAAATGCACATTGGCCATACTTTTGCACAGCCACATACCGGCATGCTGACGGATGGCTGCCAGTTCATAGACCACGCGAAAGATCTCGATCAGCGTATTTTGCCGGCAGGCATCCGCAATCTCCTGCCGGTCCAACCGGACACCGGTCCAGGGCACCGGATTCGTTTCAATAAGTTTACAGATATCATCCGTTAACCGGAACATGTTCTCCCAATCGGAAAGATCGCCGTACAAGGGTAGCAGCGGATAAAACCGCTGTAAAATATGAGGCGGATGCGGAGCGGCTATTTCGGGGTACTGATTCAGCAGCAGCCTCAACAGGTTCGATCCCGAACGTTGTGTCCCCACCATCTGGATTGCTTGTATATTCATCATGACATCCTTTCAGTTATATTAAAAAACCAAAATCCCGATAATCCCCGAAGCAGGTATCAGGTAAACCACATTTACTTTAAATCTGATGGTTAACAACAGAATAAGCAGAAAAATAAGTCCCCCCTGAATGCTCAGGTCCATGCCTTTCATGATGGTAACGGCCGCCGAAAAAATCATCCCGATTATGGCCGGCCTCAGCCCTTTAAAGGCAGCAACGATAGCGGCCGAGTTCCTGATCCGGTCCAGAAACCGGGAACAGAAAACCATCATGAAGCCCGGAGGGAAAAAAATCGCTATGGTGCCAACGATCGCTCCGGCTATCCCGGCCATTTTATATCCGATAAAGGTTGCACTGATAAAAATCGGCCCCGGTGTAATCTGCCCCATGGCGATCGCATCGGCAAATTCCTGCACCGTCAGCCAGTGTAACCCGTCGACAAGAACCTGCTGCATGGCAGGAATAATCACATACCCGCCACCAAACAGGGTCAGGCTTAGTCCCGAAAACGTAAGAGCCATTTGCCTCAAAATTGTACCTTCCGCTACAAAGACAAGCGAAACCAGGTAAACTGTCAGGGTCAAAGCGACTGGTATCGCAACAAGAATCCCGGTCCTGAGCCGGCGAAAAGCCGATTGCTCAACCGGCTTCCGTTCAGGCTCTTCCCCTTTTCTGTTGTAGAGGAAGTATCCCGCCAGGCCGGCGACCGCAATTACGCCCAGCGTTGCAAAATAGGAGCGCACCAGAAGCAGAACAATCCCGGCCGACACGCAAATCACAACCTGTTTATTACCGGTGATCTGCTTCTTCGCCATGTTCAGCGCCACACTGACAATGATAGCGGAAACAGCGGGCAGTACGCCCATAAAAAATTCATTGATCTCCGGGATCTGGTCATAAGTGGTATACACATAGGCTAATCCCAGTATCAGCAAAAAGGAAGGCAACAGAATTCCGGTCATACTCACCAAAGCTCCGCGTATGCCCCTTAAATGATATCCCAGATAGGCAATTACATTAAATGCAACCGGTCCCGGCAATACCGATGCTAAAGAAATCCCGTCAATAACCACATCATCCCTGACGAGCTTCTTCTTGTCAACAAACTCTTTTTGGACCACCGATATCAGGGCCATAAATCCACCCCACGAAATCGCTCCGATCTTCAGAAAGTGCAGAAATAAAAAAGCCAACGATACTTTTTCGATTTGTATGGTCTCTGAAGCATTTTTTACGGGATCAGTTTCATTCACCCGACTGAGAGCGGCGGTTTTTATGATTCGTTCCATCGTCTTTAACTGTTTAAGTTTATCGGATCGATTGGGACAGCCCGGTAAAATACATGGGATGAAGTACAGTTCCAAAGAATCTCTCCTTCCGAATCTGTGATCAGGATTGACTGCGAAATTGACGATCCAAACAGGTACCGGTTGTCATCCAGCAGATAGACGCTTCCCTGTGCCCTGGAAAAATAGGCTTTGGGTAAAACAATCTCCTTTACGAGCATGGCTTTGCGGTTTGCTGTGTCAACCTGAAAACTCAAAGCCCTCGATTCGCCCCGGAAAAGGCCATTGTCAAAAAAAAGCAAATTACCCTGCCGGTCGCGGTGAACGGAATGAACGCCCTGCGTCAGGTACCGCGGATCCAATTCGATATTTCCATTTAAACCAAGCCGGTAAAACACCTTGCCGGTCTTGCTGTCAATCTTCCAAACCTGGTTCAACTGTTTAAAACACATCAGGTAGTTCCCGTCGGTGTCGACGGTGATCGTATTGGCATGCGCCCAGTCGTATACCACCGGATAATTGGCTTCATTAATGCCGATACCCAGAATATTGGCATCGTCCAACGGGCTGATCTCATTAAAGATATCCCAGGTCGAAACGACTTCTCCCTTCGGTCCGTAAACCGTATAGCCATCGCCCCAAACCGTCTGATTTGCTTTTCCTCCCACGGGACTCAGGTCAAAGTCCTTTGCCACACAGTTTACGACAATGAGATTCCCGTTCTCCAGTCTTTGTATGTCATGATGAAACAAGGGATTGGCGAAACTTGTATTCTGGCGCCTCATCTGAATGTTTCCGTACAGATCAACAATGATGATCTCGCTCCCCGCATAGATCCGGTCAGGATTATTCCCGACGATACAGGCAAATGTTCCGGTACGGGGATCAAAGCTTGAAACATTGATCCCCGTGCCAAGCTTCTCATACCAAACAATCTTCCCCTGGTAATTGAGCAGGATCAGATAGCCGGCCCCTTCTTTTTGCCCGATATGAATGTAACCCTCAGGTTTCTTCTCCAGCTTGTCGGTTACCAGCTCATATTCGGGCATCCAGGGCGGCAACGCCCCTGTCGTAAATTCGTATTCTTCAGATGTTGCATAGGTTTTAGCGGTGGTTGCCGTAACGTTAAACTTATACTTCGTTTTTTCCTCCAGCAATAGCAAGGTAACCATGTGCTTCTTCGATGAGGGACTAATTTTTGCTGTCAAAACATGTTCCGGATCACTTTCTTTATAATAGTTCAGTTCGAGGGCCGCATCGGTTTTAAGATCGATGGCCGCATTCACCCGAAGAATATTATTCTCACTCTCCGTCAGGGCAATCCGGTTGATAATCCTGTTTGCCGAAACTTGTCGTTTACCATCCCTGGTCGAGCATCCGGCAAACAGGGCAATGATGATGATTAACAGCAAAGATGTAGCTCTCATTCGAATTTTTTATTCATGATAGGTATATTCCACATAATCGAACAGGCCGTAATTGTCTTTTGAGGCCGGCGTGTCGCCAATAAAGGTCAGATTCTCGACCGAGCAGAACAGGGAAAATTTAAAATCAGGCCCGTAGGTCTGTTGGACGCTGCTCACGACTTTCCCGTCAATAAGCCACTGCACAAAGTAATTCCCTCCTTTTTCGGTCAGATCAATCTCAAACAGATGCCACCCGCTTTTGATCAGTACCGGAACCGACTTAAACGGATTAGCCTGCGTGGTCATATAGGCCACCAGATCATCTTCTGCGGCTCCCAGTTCCGTCCGCACCGTTGCCTTTCCGTACCCCACTTCGAAATCGATTTCATGCTGATCGTCATGATAGATCCACGATCCGATACTGGCCTGATCACCAACTCCCATCTCTGAAATAAAGGTCCGCCATGTATAGCGTCCGGTGGTATAGTTCAATTCGGTCCGGACTTTCTTCCGGTCGACCGATCCGGCCCTTGTCCATATTTTTAGAATGCCGTCACTGATCTCACACTGATTGTCGGGATTATTATCCTGATGGGCATACTGCCAACCTTCGAGATTATTGAAATCCCAACGCCTGTCGGCAGGCGACTGTGCAATGCTCTCTTCGTCACTGCAGGAAAAACAAAACGCGATGGCAAGTATCCAGATATTTAATATTTTTTGCATCTCAATAACTGTCTTAAATGGTGAATTAGAACGGGACGTCATGACCGGTTTATACAACCGCAATGACGTCCCTTATTATTTTAAAATTTCCTGTTCTCCAGCAACAACGGATTAATATCCGATTCACTTTTCGGTACAGGATAATACCGGCGGATATCATTCTCCGTCAGGTCGGTGGGATAGACTTTCCAGGCGGCACTGTAATCCGGACGCGGACTGCCCGGATGAAGGGCCACATAGTTATCCTCATTCTTAATCGTCTTTGCCTTTATAGCGGCAATATACTCATCGAGGACCGTCTTCCACAGTCCCATGCGGATGAGGTCGGGTCGCCTGACCCCCTCGTTGTTCAGTTCAAAAGCCCGTTCGTCGGCTAAAGCCCGGCGCAACGCTTCCTTACCCTGATAAGAGGAAAGTGCCATGTTTTTATCGCTGTCGCCAAACGCCCGTTCCCGGATCCTGTTGACCAGATTCACCGACTCCTGGTTGGGGCCGTTCAGTTCATTCAATATTTCAGCCTTACAAAGAATGATATCGGCCAGCCGGAGGATCGGCATATTGTTCCCGGTCCGGTAATTATAAGTCCCGGTATTCAAATATTTGTATTTCTGCGAATAGCCTGCGCCCAGTTCGTAATCAATACGGCCTGCTGTTTCTTTATAGACTGTACCCACTTCATTGATGCTTGCCGGGATCGAATAGAATTTGGTTGCCGGTTCATAAACATCGGCGTAGGCCGTAACCATCAGCACGGTTAAGCGTTCGTCGCCGGGTTCCATTTTCCATATTAATTCCAGGGGGATGCTGAAAAGATTCCATCCCATGTCATAACTCCAGGGCGTAAAGTTCATCCCGATGTCGGAGGTTCCGTTGCCGTTCGGGTTTGCCCTTACCGCATAAATGAGTTCATTGTTGTATTTAGCCGCATCGCTGGCAGGATCAAAGATATTCCACACTTTCGGCTGGAGACTGTAGACGCCTTTCGATTCGAGTTCAAGGATCTTATTGGCATATCCCAATGCGGTTGTCCACAGCGCAGCATTTTCACTGCCCGCTGTTCTGCTGCGTCCGGCAGCGCGCATATAGACCCGGCATAACATGCCGTAGGCTGCTCCGAGGGTTGCCCGTCCGGCATCTTCCTGGCTTTCGAATTTTTCAGGCAATGAGGCCGCTGCCTTTTCCAAATCAGCGATGATCTGCGTTTCAACATCGTCAATGCCGGTCAGCGGCAGCCTGCTGTCCAGCGGCGTTTCGCTGCTAGTCACCATCGGTATGGAATAATAAAGGTCAGTGAGTTGATATAAAGCAAAGCCCCTTAAGAAATACGCTTCCGCCAAAAGCGCATCACGTTCCTGTTCTCCGGTCGCCGCATTGTCGTTAAATTTCTCTCCCGGTATCACGCCCACGTTGTCAATGGCGATGTTCGCCCTTGTCACCATTTTATAGTAACCATTCCAGGACGCAGTTACGTCGCTGTTATTAGCCATCTGCACATCATTGAGGATCTCGTTGGGCATGTTGCTCCTGTAACAAACATCCGTAGGCATATCATTGAGATAAAAAATGGAACGGTTGGTTACCGAGATCTGACGCTCATAAATTCCGTTTACCGCGGCCAGTGCGTCATCTTTGGTCTGAAAAGCATTTGTTGTTGTCAGCTCCGAGTAAACGACCTCGTCCAATACGCCTGAACACCCAATTAAACCGGAAATGATCATGATGAAGAAGAGTGCAGGTATAATCGGTTTATAATTTTTATTTTCCATGTGTGTGTAATTTAATTTTGTTGATCGTACAGAACCCGTTGTGCCCGGTGTCAGAACCGGCAACATTGGATAAAGCAATATCATAACGTTATTTTAGCTCCGAAATTAAATGTCTTGTAGGCCGGATAAGAGTTGTAATCCAGGCCCTGCGCAACTGACGAACCGCCGTTCGTACTTGTTTCAGGACTAAAACCCGTGTAACGGGTAATGGTGAAGAGGTTTTGTGCTCCTACAAAAACGCGAAGCCCCTTTATAAACCGGTTGGCTGCAGCGAACTTATCCATGGGAAGTGAGTATCCAAGCTCAATATTCTGTAACCTGATAAAGCTGGCATCTTCCACGTAATTGGTATTGATATACGATCCGTATTTAATACCTGAATCTTTCCGGTAGCCGCTCCTGGGGATTGTGTTCGACGGATTATCCTGCGTCCAGCGGTCGCGGGAATCGTTCAAACGGTCATTCTCCTCCAGAATAAAACGCGACATATTCAACAGTTCGTTTCCATAGGTTCCGTCAAGGAAGAATGAAAAGTCAAAATTGTGAAAGCTGAAATTATTGGCTAGGCCAAAAACAATGTCCGGATTCCCGTCACCGATGTCGGTTCTGTCTGCTGCCGTGATCTTCTCATCCCCGTCCAGGTCCCTGAACTTGGGATCTCCGGCAATGGAAGCCGGCTGGGGTTTATACTCCTCCCCTGTTTGGATAATACCCTCAAATACATAACCGTATAAGGTACTTAAAGAGCGCCCTTCCTGTAAAATCGCATACTCTTCCGAGTTATACCAGCCCTGCGGACTCATGGAAGTAAACCGGGCTTCTCCTTTATTCAGTTCAAGGATCGTATTCTTATTGCGCGATAAGTTAAGGCTGGTAGTCCAAATGAAACCACCCTTTTTGACATTGGTAGCTTTTATAAAAACCTCCCAACCCTTATTCTCAATCTTGCCATTGTTGCCCAGCATGGCCGTAAATCCCCCGGTCGAAATCGGGATCAGTACATTATTCAGCAAATCGGAGGTGGTCTTGATGTAGTAATCAAGATTAATCTGGATACGATCGTCCAGCAGGGTGAGATCCGTTCCGATATTTAATTGGGAAGTAGATTCCCATTTCAAATTGGGATTTGACGGACTTGACGGATAATATCCTTTCTGAACGGTTGATCCGCCCAAATAAACATCGGTAATCGCAAACCGCCCGATCGAGTTGTAACTCCCTATTCCGTCATTTCCGGTTATACCATAACTGCCCCGCAGTTTCCAGGAAGAAAATAAAGGTTTTAAGAAATCCATAAAAGGTTCATCGCCGATGTGCCAGGCAACCGATCCGGCCGGGAAATATCCCCATTTGTTCCCTGCTCCGAAGTTTGACGCCCCGTCAGCCCGAAATGAACCATTCAGAATATAGCGGTTGTTATAGATAAATTCCGCTCTGCCGAAGTAAGACAAGGTATTCTTTCCATATTGGGCTGAATACACTGACGAGATGGTTTTGGCCGCTCCGATATTATTAAACGAAAAAGCGTCAGTCGAAAAGTCACGCGCATAAATGCCGTCTTCAACCCCCAGATAATCGGTATAAGTCATGCCCGTTGTAAGCTTGAAATCATATTGTTTGGCGAACAATTTTTTGTAGGTCAGCACAGCATCAAACTGCTGGTTGTCTTCTTTTGCATTTTCGATCGACGCTTGTCCGTTATCTGCCAATCCGATATTTGTGGTCTTGGGATAATATTTTCGCGACTTTGAATTGCTGTTGCCGTAAGTGTAGGCCACCCGGGCTTTCAGTGATTTTAGAACGTCGGCTTCGGCATAAAAGGTCGCGTAGATGTTGTTGGCGATATTTTCAAACTCCACATCGTTCAGCTCATCCAAAAGCGTATTCCTTTGTGCCCGCTCGCCAAAAACATTCGTATCCGTATTGGTCGAAAAAGGGCTTGCATTCAACAACGAATAGATAATGTTATCGTTGGTGGCATTGGTCCCCATCGTAATATAATTTTTAAATGTCCTGGCGGCATAGAGGTTAGTTCCAAAATGAACACGGTCGCTTAAACTGTAATCCAGGTTGACACGCGTTCCAAAACGGCTGAAATCGGTATTCTGCAAAATGCCAAGATCGTCGAGATAATTGGCCATGATATTCATCTTGAGCTTTTTGGTCCCACCGGAAATCGTAATCTGATGGGTTTGGGTCGATGCAGAACGGGTGGCTTCTTTAATCCAGTCTGTTCCCGGCCCCTTATAGGCAAGTTGCGCTTCGGTGTAAGGTGCGTTTCCCTGCGACCCGTCATCTTCCCATTTCTTCATGGCATAATTGATATAATCCTGGGCATCCATTAAATCCCAGGGATTATAGAGTGATTTCGTGGCCAGGCTGTAGTTATAATCGACCGAAAAATGGCCTTCTGCGCCCTGCTTTGTGGTAATAATAACTACCCCGTTGGCGCCTCTGGCTCCGTAAATAGCGGTGGAAGCAGCATCCTTCAAAACTTCGATCGTTTCGATGTCGTTCGGATTGATCTGATTACCGATAGTGGTTTGAAAACCGTCAATCACATAGAGGGGATCATTGTTCGAACTGATCGAAGAGGAACCTCTTACCCGCACCGAAATTCCGCCTCCCGGTTCTGCGTTATTCTGACGAACCAATACTCCCGCAGCCCGTCCCTGCAGCAGTTGTGCCGTATTGGTTATGATCCCTGCTTTTACATCGTCTGTCTTAATCGACGAAATGGCGCCGGCGATATCCCGTTTCCGCATCACGCCATAACCAACAGCAATAACTTCCTCGATCCCGATGGTCTCCTCCTCCATCACCACGTTGATAACCGATTGTCCTGAGATCGGCACTTCCTGAACCTTCATTCCGACAAACGAAAACAGCAATGAGCGGGAGCCCTCCGGAACCTGTAAACTATATTCTCCTTCCTGATCAGTGGTCATGCCGATCGCCGTGTTCTTTACGACCACGGCAACACCCGGAAGCGGCAGTCCGTTCACATCTTCAACCGTTCCCGATATGGTTATCTTTTGCGCTGCTTTAAGCGCTGTTTCGGTCGTGACGGCCGACTCGTCCGGATCGGGCGAAAGAATGACAATCTGCCTGTCGTATACCTTAAACGTATTATTCGTCCCCCTCAGCACCTCACCCAATATTTCTTCGACAGTCTTGTTTTTAACATCAATATTCACCTTGCGGCTCACATCGATGTAGTCTTCGTTATAGAAGAAAACAAACTCGCTGTTCTCTTCGATCTGTTTAAACACTTCCTGTACAGTTGCCTCAGCAAGCTTCAGATTCAGCCTGGCTTGCTGTGAATAGGTGCTGGCCGAGACAGCGAGCAATCCTGTAAAGAAAAATGCTATGAACAACTTCATCTTTTTTAATAAATTTTTAGCCCCTGTTCGCCCGGGGAGCAAATTCTTACTTTCATTTTTCATAAATTTGAGTGCTTTTAAACGTTAATTCTATTGACGTATTACCTGGCAGACAGGAGTGTTCGAGCACTCCTGCTGCTTTTTTTATTCACTTTTGTGAGCTTTACCCTTCCGGTTACTTCATGCGTGTATTTATTAGTTTTTAATTGTCGCATGGAATTCGCATGATTGCCAACTAATCATTTCCATTTGGCATTTCTGCGAATCATGCTCATTTCATAGGCAGCTTCTTTAACCGACTGGTAACAATTACCTGGTTCTCATCGATGGTAAAACTGACCGGTGCTGCATCCGATATTACTTTCAGCACAGCTTCGAGAGAGTCTTTAAGATCCAGCTTCCCGCTGATCTTCTTATGCAATTCCACATCGCCGTCGGTGATAAACCGGACGTTGTAATAGCGCGAAAGTTTGTCGAAGACCGTCAGGATACTTTCTTTCTTAAATTCAAATAAGCCTTGCGTCCAGCAGGTGTAGTAACTCACATCGACTATCCCGATCGCGGTTTTCCTGTCTGTTTTATCGTAAACCGCCCGTTGATTGGGAACCAGTTTCGTCTCTTTGCCAAACAGGCCCATTCCTCCGGTCTCCTTTAAACCAACCGAGCCCTCAACAAGCACGACCTCGACCCAATTCCGGTTATTCGTATTGCTGACATTGAACTTTGTTCCATACACCCTGATGTCCATCTGATCGGTCACGACAATAAACGGCACCTTGTTGTCTTTGGCTACTTCAAAATAAGCTTCACCATCCAGGTATACTTTACGTTCCTTACCGGTAAATTTCTGCGGGAAAGCAAGCCGGGAGCCTGCATTGATCCAGACTTTCGTCCCGTCGGCCAATTGCAGGTTCGATCTTTTTCCGTAAGGAACGACCAGCTTCGCCAGTTCATCCGACCGTTCATCCAGGTTGATGGTCGTGTCCTGATCAATTTTCAGCTGATTTCCACTGGTGCTGATACTCAGATCCGATTGGTTATTCTTCAGCAGGATTTGTTCTCCTCCTGCTGTGATCAGCCTGGCATCGGTGTCGCTCATTTGCGGACTAATTTCTTCTGAAAAATGAAGCTGATTTTTATCCGTTAGCAAAAATGGTATGGCAGCCCCGATCGCCAGAATAAAGACAACAACAGCTGCATATTTCAAAAAGCGCCGAAGACTGACGACCTTCGGTTTGTCGCGTTGAGCGCGAAGTTTTTCAAGATCATCAAAAACAGCATAAATGCTGCTGTCGGCAACAGTATATTCCTGAAAACGGAATGCCGAAACAATTTTTCTTGCCGTTTGAATGTTTTTTGTCTGACCGGGATGCTCCTGCAGAAATTCTTTCCACGCCTCATTCCCCACCCCTTGCTTTACCCAATCGATAAAACGCTTGTCCTGGGAAAAATCTTCAACCGTATAATGCTCGTATTTCTTATCCACAATTTAAGCTTTTTGACTGTTAAGTCCCGCTTTTGCATTTTTGTGGACAGGTATTTCAATTTCTTTTCAGGAAAATTTCAAAATCATCAGGATCGGGAACTGGATTGGATCTTCAATATTGTCTTTTAATGCCTTAATGGCGCGAAACACAAGTTTGCGGGCCGAATCATTTTTCAGGTTCATAATCCCGCAAATCTCTTCGTATTCCATGCCGCATTCATACCGCAGATAGATGATTTCCCGCTGCCTGTCGCTCAGATTTTTCAGCGCCCTGACAAGCGCTCTTTCTTTCGGACCGGCTTCGTCTTCGGGCTCTTCTTCCAAAGCAAAGCGGGCTGTGAATTCCAGATGAGCCATCTGAGCCTCTTCCTTTTTATCTTTATAAATCTCCTTATAGATCTTATTCTTGAGCGCGCGGAACAGATAAAACCGGATATTATCGGTGGAGCTAAGTCTTTCTCCCGCCTGGATGAGCTTTACAAAGACATCATGGATGCAATCTTTAACAAATTCTGCGTCGTCCCTGAACTTGATGCCATACTGAAACATCGAATTGAAATACTGGAAATACACGAACGAAAGCGCGTTCTTATCGCCCGCTTTAAAGCGTTCCCATATTTCCTTATCCTTTGTCAATTGAGTTTATCTAAGTAGAAATCAAAATTATAAATAAATCTCAATTTTAACCGTATGCTTCAAAGGCGAAAGAAATATTAAACCACGCTATCAGACGCCGGACTGAGCTGGGTGTTCCGCCAAGATGACAGCTTATTTTGTTTTTTGCCCGGTAAAATAATGCTCTTTTTCACTGAAAAGCACGTTGAAGGTGGTCAGCGAACCGTATGCCCGGGTAATATACTGCTGAAGATCAACTTTCTCCGCGTCAGTCAGTCTGGGGTGGCTGTTTATGTTTTGCTCCAAAACGCGGAGCCGGTCGCGCACCATCACGATTTTGTGGAAGAAAGTCTCGATTGGCACCTCCTTCGCCTGAAGAGCCGGGTTGGCCGGTTGCAGGATCAGGTTTCCGCCATCCCATTTTTCACCCAGGGGCACGACTTCCTGAAGCATGGCGTGCTTGTCGAGGACATATTCCAGCACCCTTTCAATTTCCTTCAGTGTTAGCGAATTTTTTGGAGAGCCGGTTGCTTCTTCAAGTACTTCAAAATCAGTATTGCTTTTTGTCAGCTCAACTTTACCGCCTCTTTCAAAGAAGATTTCGTAGCTGGTAATTTTGTCTTTACTGATAATCCCTTCTCCATAGCGCGGGTGTGTTACACGGGTTCCAACAGGTAGTTCAGTCATGGTTCGATTGTTTGTTTAGAAGACAAAAATAAAAAATCTGTGATGCAAATGCCAATGGAGTCAGGATTCCCTGTCGCAAAATGAGCGATGGAAAACCAGCCTTGCGGTCAGTTCCACCTTTATTTTTGGCGTTAAAAAACAATAATGATAAGGTGTATACCTAAAAATCAAAGTTTATTTTCCCTGATCCGCTTGTTCCGCCCAATAAGAAAATACAAGATCGGGCCCAATACCGGCAGAAGCAGTACCACTAGCACCCAGATTAATTTGTCATTGCCTTCAAATGAATTTCTTAAAATACTGATTAGTGCGATCAGCGGCAGAAGTAACATCATTCCGAAGACAAAAAAGATCACTATTAATTCCTGGGGACCTAATAAACCGAGTATGTACATGATCAATGATTTTAGTTTTTCGCTAAATATACGGAAATCCAGCTTAACAAGGTTATTTTCCCTGCAATAGAAACTTCATGTTGTCGTTATTAAGTAAAAGAATAACCGGTTACTTAATTCTAAGGCTATGAATCCTGTTATCCAACATAAATATACCTGCGATCCTACGGCCATTGTCGCGGGAGACAGGGTTTACCTGTACACTGGTCACGATGAGGCCCCTTCGGGAGTTGACCGGTACGTCATGAACGAGTGGCTGGTTTTTTCGTCCAGCGACCTGATCAACTGGACCGAACATCCTCTGCCTCTGCGCGCAACCGACTTTACATGGGCCGGCGGCGACGCATTCGCATCGAAAGTCATCGTCAAAGATGGTTTGTATTATTGGTTTGTGTCGGTGAGTCATATCCCTGGGAATTCAAAGGAATCATCAATGACGTTCCTCATAACTGTGTTACGAATCGTCCGTGTATTATCGACTTCAAAGGCCATTCTTATTTCATTTATCACAACGGAGCGCTGCCCGGCGGAAGCAGTCACCGGCGATCGGTCTGCATCGATGCGTTGCATTACAACACTGGCGGTACAATAAGAAAAGTGCTCATGACTTCAAAAGGGATTGGAGCCTGATTTTCCGCCAGGATTTTTCATAAACAGGTTTACGAACCGACCTTCCCGATCAATTCGGTAGGCGTATAGCCGAACTGCTTTTTAAAGGCATAGGAAAAATGAGATAAGTTTTCAAAGCCGACTTCGTAGCAAACGTCCATCGGCCTCTTTTTCTTTTCCACGAACTGGTAATGCGCCAGTTCCAGCCGCCTCCGGGTAAGCCATCGTTGCGGTGTTGTCCCAAATGCCCGGTTAAAATCCCGTTTGAAGGTTGTCAGGCTGCGACCCGTCAGGTAACTAAACTTTTCCAAAGGCAGGTTGAACATGAAGTTTCTTTCCATATAACCGGCCAGGTCTATTTTACCGGGTTCTTCAAAGTTTGCCAGCACCTGGTCTGCTTCCTTGTCTATGGCCCTGAGAATACTGATCGCTTCAGTAATTTTAAGCGACGCAATATCCTCAGGAAGATCTTTCATATCAAAATACGGAACCAGTGAAGAAAGGCAACTCTCCAGTAAGGGATGATTGTTGTAGCAAAGAATTTTCGGCGATGTCACTATTTTTGGCTTTACATCCAGCCGCGCATAATACCCGGTCAACCTCTCTTTTGAAAGATGCATCACGACCGTTTTATGCGGCTGCCCGTCTTTGGGATAGTTGATAATGGTGGCCAGCTGATTCCTGGGGATTAAAAAAATATCACCCTTTTTAAAGAACCAGGTGGCATCGGCCTGCACGATTTTGGTTTCGCCCGAGATGAACCACACCAGCATATGGTGATCGAACATAATATCCGACTTAAAAAACTGATCTTCATAGCAGGAAAGCTTAATATCATCTGTTATATATTTTGCCTGATACTCCATTGTCGTGACTTTAAATGTTGTTCATAAGAACCCAAAACATACTAAAAACACCGGAATCAACTATTTGTTAGGCCGTTCGCTTATTCAACACGGAACGACAGGCCGGTCATATCCTCGCTCAACTTCCACAATTGGTTTGCGTTGGCTTCATCCAACGAATAAAGTTTTACTCCGCCGGCGACGAACGAGTCCGAAGCCAGCCCGGCAATATTGACATCTTCGCAATACACGCCGCCCAGGTCATTCAGTATCGGGCTTGTTGCACACCATACCGTTGTCGCCGCACCCTGGGGAACGGTTTTGAGCGACGCTGCAACCTCCGGCAACAAATGACCATCAGCATCACAAAAGCCCATTTGCTGAAATAGTTCTGTTGATGCTTCCCTGCCAAGTTCAGTGCCATTGATAGAACCCGGGTGCAGCGAATAAGCCCTTACCTGAAATGCTCCGGCCCGCTTGTCCAGCTCAAGAGCAAACAGATTGCAGGCGGTTTTTGATTGCCCGTAAGCCTGCAACGTTTCGTATTCCCGGTGCAGGAAATTAGGATCGTCAAAGTTAAAGGATCCAAATTGATGGCCTTGAGAAGATACATTGATCACCCTGGCGCCACCGGCTTTTTTGAGGGCTGGCCATAACCGTGCCGTAAGTTGGAACTGTGCCAGATAATTTGTGGCCAATTGCGATTCAATGCCGCGGTTGTCGCGTCGCAGCGGGACCCACATAATGCCCGCATTATTAATCAGCAAATGTAGCGGTCTTCCTGATGCCAGAAATTTTTGGGCAAAGGCATCGATGGATTCAGGATTCATCAGATCCAGCGTTTCCAACTCCACCCTGGCCATGCTTTGCAGGTTTTTCCTGGCTTTTTCAATATCTCTTGCCGGAACGATAACAGTCGCTCCTGCGGCTGCAAGTGTTCTGGTCGTTTCCAAACCGATGCCCGTGTTGCCACCGGTTACGATAGCGATCTTTCCTGTTAAATCGATGCCTTTGATCACATCACTTGCTGTTGATGTCGCGTTAAATCCCGAATCTACCGGTCTCTGCAACGCTCCCTGATAATTGTTTTGTTCCATTTCTCTCAATTTTAAAAGTTATGGAACAAAGTTACCTGCTCCCCCGCCTGGTGGCTTTGTTCAAACGTCCGAATACACTTTGTTTAAACGTCCGGGCTGATTATGGTGCATAGCTATTTTTAGAAAAGGACAGACACTTGTTAAAGCATAGATCAAGCCACTATAAAGCCACTATAAAGGCAGTATAAAGCCACTATATAGCCACTTAATCCATACACACCCCGGAAAAAAGGACCCAGCCCGGAGCAAGGAGCACCGAACGATCACCGAACGATCACCGAACGATCGGACAATTCAAAATCGGTGATCACAGCAAAAGTTAACTTCCAAATCATAAATAAATATTGAAATCCATCACAAAAAATATACCTTCGCTTTAATTTTATTTCGGTCTTTGTTTCAGATTGTTTTATGAGGGCATTGTCCATAAATAATGAAAATATCTGGGTCAAGAAGCTAAAAAACGGTGATCGGAAAGCTTTTGAAGTCGTTTTTGAGCATTACAAAAACTACTTATACCTGTTCATCAGGAAAGCGCTGCCTTCAGAAGAAGATCCGGAAGAAATTGTCCAGGAAGTATTTATCAGCTTATGGCTAAACCGGGAAAATCTTGATGAAAATAAGCCGCTTAAACCCTGGATATTTACCGTTGCAAAAAACCAGATTTACGATCACCTTCGAAAACTCTATTCCAAAAGAAAATATCTGGACTCATTGCTCTCCGATTATGCCGTAAATGATAATGCTGCAACAAATGATGTGGAGTATTGGGAATTTGAACGTTATTTATCGAACAAGATCAGTCAGCTACCCGAAAGAAGGAGAGAAATCTTTAAACTTTCAAAACTGGAAGGGAAAAGCTACCGTGAAATAGCAGCCCTGCTTAAAATTTCCGAAAATACTGTAGACATGCAGATGAGATCGGCCAATAGCGCAATCTATCAGGCCATCAAACAATACTTAGCTTATCTGATTATTGTTTTCCCGGATATCTGGCAACGGCTAAGCTGACAGATCAGTCTTTCAATTGGTTTATACTCCTCTCAGTACCTCCGCCAGCACAATTTTCAAAATAATTTACAGACCGATTACGGAAATAATTTTTAAATCCGTACTAGGGATAGTTAGCATGAAAGGAGGAAAACATGGATGAAAAAAAACCTATTAATAAAGTTATTGAGCTGCTTTATCAAAGGCGGCCTTTGGGCAAGCAGGAGTTGTCTGATATAGGAGATTTTTTAAGGAATCCCGGTAACTTTGACGAGCTGAACTCCTACTTGGAAGAAATTCCTGAAGGTTCTTCTTCTGACATCAAATTAAAAGTTGAAACCATTTGGGAAGAAATCGAAAAACGCGGAGCGACTGCATCCCCGTTCAGGCAGACTCTTTTAATCATCCAAAAATACGCGGCAATATTAGTTTTACCTCTGTTGGTATATGCGTCATGGGTATCCTACCAACACTTTTTCGCACCGGAAGATTATTTTACCTTGTCCACCAACAAGGGTGAACAAACGAATATCATCCTGCCCGACGGCAGTTCCGCCTGGTTAAATGTCGACACCCGGATCACCTACAACGCATCGTATGGCAAAAAAAACAGGAAACTGACCGTTAACGGCGAAGCCTTCTTCAATGTAAAAAAAAATGTTGCAAAACCCTTTATCGTTCAGATCCGGAATATGGAAGTGAGGGCATTGGGAACTGCGTTTAATGTGAGGGGCTATGACGATGAGGCAACGGTTCAGACGTCTTTATTTGAAGGGAGGGTGGACGTCGGAATAAATCGTACCGAAGGACGTACTGAACGACAAATACTAACCCCTGGTCAATCACTGGTTTTCAGCAAAGAAACAGATAACATCAGCAAGAAAAACTTCGACCAGGAGGTTGTGGGAGCCTGGATCGATAAGCAATTAATTTTCGACAATACGCCGTTTCATGAAGTCATTAAAAACACAGAACGTTGGTTTAATGTCGATATCATTTACCCTGTCAACCAATTTGAGAGCGACTTTTTAACCCTGAGGCTGAAAAAAGGGGAATCGCTGGAACGTTTGTTTGAAATTGTTGACGAGACCATCGGGATCAACTACAAAAAAGGGGATGATAAAATTACACTAACTAAAAAAGAATAATGCCTATGTAAGCAACCAACCTTTCTAAAATGGGAAACAGCCAACTCGCGATTGGCTGTTTCCTGTAACAATTCGTAATAAAAATAATTTTTAAAACAGTTCAAATTTATGAAAAAAGATGATTTACACCAAAAAGGGGTGTGGATTGGTAACACCCTTATAAAAAAAATTTGGAGAATGATGAAACTAACCGGACTATTTATGCTGGTATCATTTATAGCGATATCGGCGGGTACATACTCTCAAAATGCTCATTTTTCGTTCAAGATTGAAAACGGGACCTTACATGACCTGTTCTTATATTTGGAACTAAACAGTAACCTCCGGTTTGCCTATAACAAATCCGATCTGGACGATACACAAAAAATTTCAGTTAAGTTCGAAAACCAATCCGTTGAACAGATCCTGGACAAGGTTCTGGATACAGAAAAATTATCGGTTTCAGTAAAGAATGAATATGTGATTATAACCAGCAAAAGAGGTGGCGAAAATAAACCGGTTAATGCAAACATAAACCAACCTGTCAAAACTGTTTCCGGCAAAGTAACCGACGGCTCAGGGTCACCTTTACCCGGTGTAACTGTAGTTTTAAAAGAAACAACATTTGGAACTATTACTGATGATGACGGAAATTATTCGTTTCCAAATGTTCCTGGTGATGCCACTTTGCTTTTCTCTTTTGTGGGAATGAGAAGTCAGGAAACGAATGTCGCCGGAAAAACAACAGTCAATGTGGTCATGGCAGAAGATGCTGTCGGTATTGAAGAGGTTGTGGCGATAGGATACGGTACACAGAAAAAAGTGAACCTGACTGCAGCTATAAGCACGATTAACAACACTGAGATTCAGACCACGACACATACCAGTCTGGCGCAGCGTTTGCAGGGAAAGATTTCCGGGTTGCAAATTCGCCAGAATTCAGGTGCGCCGGGTGAATACGATGCTATGATAAACATTCGCGGATTCGGCAGTCCACTGTTTATCATAGATGGCACAACACGTGTAAGCGGAGCTGAGTTCCAGAAATTGAACGCCGAAGATATTGAGAGCATTACCGTACTTAAAGATGGTGCAGCAGCTATCTACGGTATGAATGCTGCAAACGGTGTAATTCTCGTGACTACAAAACGGGGCGTATCAGGTAAAACCAAATTCAATTATAGTGGTACCCTTAGTTTGAGTATGCCTACCGAAATGCCGGAAATGTCAAATGCTTATCAATGGATTGTGATGCGCAACGATGCAGCGGTAAATATGGGCCTTGAGCCGATATATACGGAAGAAGAAGTTGATAAGTGGCGTTTGGGCGTCCCTGGTTATGAAAGCACCGATTGGTACGGGGAAACAATGAAAAAATCGGCATTGCAGCAGCAGCATACATTTTCTGCGCAAGGCGGAAATGAAAAAGTAAATTATTATGCAAGTTTTGGTTATATGACAGATCCCGGCTTATTGAAATCAAATGCAATTGATTACAAGAAGTATTCTATTCGCTCGAACGTAACGGCAAGATTGACGAATGACCTAAAGACAGAGATTGACATTAACGGATGGATGGATGATAAAAAAAGTTCAAGATGGAGTTTTTTCGATATTGTCCGTGGTACTATTTCTGAATTACCAATTCATACTCCTTACGCTAACAATAATCCTGAATATCCTGCTTATATTTATGATGGACAAGCTTTTAATCCGGTAATAACATCTCAGCCGGACCTGGTTGGATACAATAACTCAACCGCAAAATCATTAAAAGTATCGGCAAGTTTGATTTATGACGTTCCGTTTGTTGAAGGACTGCAGCTCAAGGGAGTAGCATATTACGAACACGGTAACGGGATATCTAAAAATCTCGCAAAAAGCTTTAACATGTACACTTACAATGCTGAAGACGATACTTACGTTCCGTTGCTCTATGGTAACCCTACTACGCTTTATAACGGATGGTCGGACGGTAACGGCATAACCCTTCAGGCCCATTTAACTTATAAAAAGGCTTTTGCAGACAGTCATAATCTGGGCATAACGGCAGTTTATGAAGAACGTAATGGTTGGTCGCGTGACGGAGGTATGCAACGGGAATTTCAATTTTTCACAATAGACCAGATCAATATGGGCGACGAGAACAACCAGAGGACGTCCGGAATGGAATACCAGTCAGGATTCCGCTCGTTGCTGGGGCGACTCACCTACGACTATCTCGGACGGTATATGTTGGAAGTGGCGGCACGCTATGACGGGTCGTACCGTTATCATCCGGATTATCGTTGGGGCTTTTTCCCTGTTGTATCGGGTGGATGGCGTATTTCAGATGAATCATTTTTCAAGAATCGGATATCGTTCATTTCGAATCTGAAATTACGAGGTTCATACGGGGTAGTTGGTGAAGATGCCGGCTCTCCGTTTCAGTATGTTGGAGGATTTTCACTTGGACAGGGAGGCTATGAGTTTGCAAACGGCTCGTGGACAACAGGAGCCGGAGCTCCAACTGTTGTGAACGAAAAGCTGACATGGTACACATCCCGAATTAAGGACATTGGATTGGATATGGGGCTTTTCGAAGGTTCTTTGAATTTTGAATTCGATATTTACCAACGTGACCGGGAAGGACTACTTGCCTATAGGAATGCAACGCTGCCAAATACTTTCGGGGCGAGCCTGCCGCAGGAGAATCTAAATAAAGATCGTGTACGAGGTATTGAATTTGCTGTAGGTTATGCAAATAAAATTACAAAAGATTTGAGTGTCAACGTTAGCGCCAACTTTAACTTCGCGCGAACGATGGTGGTTTATGCCGAGCGTGGTCCGTTTGTAAACAGTATGGATCGCTGGCGAAGCGGAAATAACGACCGATGGAGTGATGTCGTGTGGATGTACGACTATATCGGTCAGTTCCAATCGGAGGAAGAAATTATCAATGCGCCTGTTCAGGACGGGACATTGGGTAACAGCAAAGAGTTGCCCGGCGACTTTCGGTATCGCGATGTTAACAACGATGGCGTAATAGATGACAACGACATTATTCCGCTCGAATGGGGCGGTAATCCTAAAATGTATTACGGCTTAACGGTTGGCGCCAAATGGAAGAATATCGATTTCAATATGTTATGGCAGGGTTCGGCAAAGTATTCGGTACGTTTCACGCATAATTATGCGACGATGCTGTGGAACGACGGAAACATGCCCGCTTATTTTTACGACAGGTGGCATTTGGCTGACCCGTTTGATCCTGACAGTGAATGGATATCGGGAACCTGGCCTGCTATCCGGCGGCAACCCGATGTCGGTGCAATGTATAATGAGAGTTCTATGTGGCGGCGTGACGCATCGTATGTGCGTCTGAAGTCTTTGGAATTAGGTTATAGCATACCTTCAGAAATACTTCGTGCTTTTGGAATTCAAAATCTGCGTGTATATATAAGTGGCTACAATCTGCTGACTATTTGTGACCCGTTTGTTAAACCGTTTGACCCTGAACGGATAGAAGGGTCATACAATGCGGGCTGGGTTTATCCTTTAACAAAGAGTTATAACGTGGGAATTAATTTGAATTTTTAAACGAATCAAAAATGAAAAGGAATATTTTTTTATTGATAATAGCGGCTACTTTATTTGTGATAAACGGTTGCAGAAACGATATTCTCGAATTAGAGCCGTTAGATAAAATAAGTAGCGAAACCATGCTTGCAAACGAAGAGGGAGTTCGTGTATTTCTTGCCAACCTCTACTATCAGGCGCCGTTTGAAGATTTTACCTATAACAGACTGGGATTTCATACCGGACTGGTGAATACGGTTGGTATCCATCCGGATGCTCAATGTGGAAACGCCGTAAATTCGGAATTCAATCACCTTGTGGACGGCACAAATTTCGGATGGTGGGATGTGGGTTACAAGTTCAATCGTGATATTAATCTGTTGCTGAAGACAATTCCCACAATAACTACACTGGATGATGACGTGAAAAACGAGTTGTTGAGTGAGGCTCATTTTCTCAGGGCATTTGGTTATTACGCATTAGCCAAGAGATATGGAGGTGTTCCTGTTATTTCTGAATATCAGGAGTATACGTCAGATGTCGATTCATTGAAGGTACCGCGAAGCACTGAAAAGGATACCTGGGACTTTGTTCTGTCAGAGTGCGACGAGGCAGTGAAGTATCTGCCTTCAATACGTAGCGGAAATGATGCAAGACGGGCTACCAAATGGGCCGCATATGCATTGAAATCACGCGCGGCACTTCATGCAGCCTCAATTGCGAAATATTGGAATAAGGTGCCGCTTTCCGGAGATGCTGTTTCTCAGGGGCTTGTCGGATTGGACGCTTCGCTGGCTAATCATTATTATGAATTGTGTATCGAAGCATCCAAAGAAATCATGGACGGCGGTGTTCATGGTTTGTATATGCCTAATCCCAGTTCGGTTGACGAAGCGGTAAACAATCTGTTAGCGTTTTTCCAGGATCCCAATATTGCTCCCGAAGAGGCTATTTTAGTTTATGGTTATGGCAAACCCGGTACAGGCCACGCGATGGATTTCTGGTATAATCCGAATCAGACTGCCGATGGTGCCCCTCATCCCGGGCGTATGAATCCAACCTTAGATATCGTTGATACATATGAAAGCTATACTGATCCGGGGAAAAGCGCACCCATAATAACAACTGTCGATGGTCATATCGGTGATTATAACGGTTTTGATCCAAATAAAAATTATCTGCATTTTGATACTCCTTACGATATTTTCAAAGATAAGGACGCACGCTTGTGGTCAACAGTCATTTTGCCGGGCACCGAATGGAAAGGTCAGACGATACGTATTCAGGCAGGTTATGTGGAACCAGATGGGACGCCGGTAATCGAGGCAGATAAAGCATCCATTGAGGTTGGCGGAGTGATTTATCATACTTTTGGCGCCGATGCATGGAAGGAATATTCAGGATTCGACCAGCAACATTTGGCCGAAACGACAAGAACAGGCTTCAGTTTCAAGAAGTTCCTTTCACCGACTACCGTTCCCGGCAACAACGCCCTGGGTTTCTCTACTCAGGACTGGATGGAATTTCGCTATGCCGAAATTCTGCTGAACTATGCAGAAGCGGTAATTGAGAGTGGTTATTCAGATAACGACGCCCTGCAAACAGCCTATACTGCGCTCAACGCGACAAGGCGCAGAGCAGGTCACAGGACGGATATTCCGCTAACCATAGAAAACGTACAGCGTGAACGCAGAGTTGAACTCTCTTTTGAGAACAAACGCTGGTGGGACTTGATACGCAGAAGGGAATTTCATGAGGTGTTCAACAACAATATCCAGACGGCGCTGTGCCCGGTTTTGGATTTGCGCGTCAGCCCTCCCAAGTATATATTCGTGAGAAAATATATCATCCGCGAAGTGCCTTTGACATTTCCTACTTACATGTATTACAGCCCGATACCGGGTATAGGCTCGAATGATTTGGTTCAGAATCCTAATTATTAACCAATTAAACAGAATTGAGATGAAGTCCAAAATTTTAAAATTATGTTATTTACCGGCCATATTTACTTTGATGACGCTGACTAATTCATGTGAACTGGACAATTACGATTATCCCGATGCCCAATTGTCGGGCAGTATTATTGATTCGGAAACAAATGAGCTGATTCAATCTGATTTAATAAATGGCACAACTATCAAGATTATCGAACACGGTTATGATCCGGTCTCTCCTCAGTATTTACGGGTGAAGACCGATGGCACGTATGCAAATACGCTCTTGTTTTCAAATACTTACACGATACAGCCTGATCTGCGGAATTTTATTCAAATTGACGAACAGGATCTTAATATCGGGAAAGACACGAAGCTCGATTTTAGGGTTACACCGTACATTCGTGTAAAGAATGCAGCGATTGTGAAGGAAGGCAACATTATCATTGCTACTTTCCGGCTTCAGAAAACAACGCCTGACGCTGTCAGTAAAATAGGCTTATATGCTCACAGCGAGCCAATTGTAGGTGAACCCGTGCGTTTGGTTGCAGTTGAGAAAGCACTGAACCGTCAGATTACAGAAGAAGAAACCTTCAAAGTAGTTATCAACGTGGCAAGAAATACGGCTTTGCTTAAACCCAATCAATCGTATTATTTCAGGATAGGAGTGATAAGCAGTTTTCCCGGCGCTAAGTTCAATTATGCACCGGCTCAGCAGATCAATGTGGGTGAAGTTACGCCTGAGGCAGAACCGGAAGGCACGCCTTTTGACAAATGTGAATCAATTGAAGGTTGGGCAGGAGGCGACGGCCCTGTTTTGGACACCGACAACCCGCAGGAAGGCAATTATTCAGTTAAATTTCATTCCGGAGGAGGTTTCATTATTCAAAAGAATTTCGAACAACCGGTTGACGCAAAAGTCGGACTGGAATACGGCGTATTACAGTTTAATTTGTATATATCGGACGTTTCTGTGATTAACTGGAATTGGCCAGGACAAATCGAAATGACAAGTTCCGGTAATCCTGATTCGCAGGAATTAACCTGGAATTTTATGAGTCAGCTTCGTCTTGTAAACGGTTGGAACAAAGTTGTACTAAAACTGTCAGAAGCCGGAGTGACCGGAGGCAATATCGATCTTAAAGCCATCAACTTTTTCAGGTTATATCATCTTGATGTTCAGGGACCTGTTGATATTAAAATAGACAATATGAAATTTTATGAAGAATATTAATCGTAAATGATTATTAATGATTCCCGACCATCGGACATTTTTGCCCGATGGCGGAAATCATACAAGTTAAACTTAATTAACAGAAAACATTATGACTAAAATTTTCCTGGCTTTTTTGCCGTTGCTTTTTGCGTGCAACACAGAGAAAGGAACTGAAAAAACACCTGTAATCCCTGAGGAAACAGAAAAGACACTTTATGTATATACTTTAAAAGGAACGGATACACAAACATCTTACGATGAAGCAATGGTTGTAGCTTGTATTCAGGGTATTGTAAACAGGGAAAAACAACTGCTTTATGTAAAGTCAAATTCGTTTAAGCGTCCCGACTACTGGATTGAAAAATTTTTGTCGGGAGGATGGTTATCAGATAAAGAACAAACATCCGTATCTTCTCTTGATGAGTTGGTGGCTATTGCAGGATCGAAGGTGAAGGGTATAATCATCTGGGATTCATCTGTTCCTGCCACAATTAATCTGGCGACTACGCTTGCAGGTCTTGAGGATGGAATCGTGTTAAGTCCGGAGCTGGCCGAGACCTGTCAAAAGAAATGGAACCTGCCGGTTATCAAAGATTTTCGCGGACAATTTACAGGTGCCGAGACAGGCAGCAAGAAAAATGACGCCTATCGTTGGGCTATCCGGGAATATATCGAAACAGGGAGATGCAATCCGCATTGGCTCTGTCTCTATGAAGATTCATACATGACAAGATACAAGGGCGATGTATCGTATGTCATTACCCGGGACTGGGCTGTTTACAATCGCGCTTTCGTCTATGATTTGTCGCCATGGGGTGATGAAGCGCCGCTCGATGATCCCGGGCAAGCTTCTGGAAGTGATTTGCAGACCTATAAACTTATGCTTGAGGCCAATATGAAGCAGACTCGTGGAAAACAAATGACCGAAGTGACCGGGTTCTTCTCATTTGCAAAATATAGCAATATTCCCGGCTATCCGAGCAAACATGATCCTGTTCCGACCGAATGGGAGACAGTTTATCTGATCTCGCCCTACAACTGTTATCAGAATACTGTGGCTCATAATTGTTATAATCAGTCAATACACTCGCAGGCTCCTGCTAAGAATATGAAACAGGGACGCCCAAAATTGCGCGAACCAAAGGAAGGAAAAATTTATATCTGCATCCTGATGGCAGACTACGATTCGGGCACACCGCTTTACGACTTCATGCCAACCCATTGGGATGACCAGGAGCGCGGTTCAATGCCTCTTCTTTGGGGTATTAATCCGAACCTGTCCGAGTCTTATCCTGACATTATGCAATACCTGTATAATACAAAAACGGAAAACGATTTTTTCGCTGCCGACGCCAGCGCAGCAGGTTATATGAATCCGAATCGCATCGATCCGGCTTATTTGCCACTTTTTATCGAGCATAATAAAAGGTTTTATGAACAGTGGGATATGTCACTTTCGCCGATGGTGCTCGATTGGGACGAACCGACTGATGCCGTCAAGGATGCTTTCCTGCAGTTCTCGCCCGATGGCTATGCTACTATTGTAATGGACCTTCACGATACGGGAGGCAAGCTGCCGCAGCCCCATGTTTGGAAAGGAATGCCGGTGATGGAGTTAATAAATAATGCGTGCAATTTCTCATCAGCCAGGGAAACAGCACGTATCATGTCGGGCGATATCCCTGCTCCCATCGACAAACTGCCAAAATTTTATTTTTTCCGTATCGTTTGGACAAGCCCAAACAAGGTTATTGAAGCTGTTAACTGTCTGAAGTCGTTAAGACCTGAATTGGATATAGAGGTGGTAGATCCGTATAACTTTTTCCATTTTTTTAAAATGACGAACAGTTAACAATGAGTCCACTGCAGTTCTTTGAAAATCTGCTTTTTGGAGACCGGAAATCTGGATTATGAAATAATCGACTTTAAGAAACACCCCGATTTTAGGCAGGTTGGGCCTTTGTCGGGGTTGTTCTTTAGCCCTATTTTAAATTACTTTCAGGAAAATTTTCATCCATACAAGAAGCTTACTTTCCATCTTTTATTGATCGCTACACCTCAGTCCTCAACCCTAAATAAATTTAGCATGGAACTGCCACAAGATTCTCTGATATTAAGTTTTACAGGCAGAGTTACCTGTTGTTTATCTGCATTGCGATCGTTAATCTGATTTAAAAGAATCTCAAAAGCCAACTTCCCAATTTCTTCTTTAGGCTGTGAAACAGAAGTGATTGTTGGATATGAGAACCTAAAAAGCTCTATATCGTCAAAAGAAACAATTGAAACATCTTGCGGAACTCTTATGTTTAATCGTTTTAGCGTTTCCAGTCCTGCAATCGTTAGTTTGTTATTCAGAAAAAAAATAGATTGAACTTTTTCTGTAAGGATTAAATCCTTTAACGCTGTCTCCATGTTTTTCCTTATATTATCATATGGTATCTCCTTGATCAACTTATTTTTAACAGGATGACCATTTTTGCGTAAGGCATGCTGATATCCTAAAATTCGGTGCTTCATTGTCGTTAAATGAGATGGGGTAACATGAAGCAGTGCAATTTTTGTATAACCGAGAGACAGTAAATGTCTTGTCATGTCGAATGCACCCTGGTAATTTTCCGCGAGCACATAACTGGCTTTTACACCAGGTACATATCTGTCTATTAAAACAAACGGAATGTTGCTGTCCCTAAGTTTTCGGATTTGATCCCGGTCGCTAAAGCAAGTTGACAGAATTAGACCATCTACTCCTCTGTCTATGAGTACCTTGATCATTTCCTCTTCTTTCTTAGGATTTTCCTCCGAGCTCATGAATATTACGCTGTATCCATTTTCGGAAGCGTTATCCTCAATGCTTTTTGCAATTACTGAATAAAAAATATTTGAAATATCTGCGATAATTAATCCAATTATTTTTGAGTTTCCAAGTCTTAGGCTTCTTGCAGCATAATTTGGTTTATAGTTTAGCTTTTTAACTAAATCCCAGACTTTTTTTTGGGTCTCGGAATTAATTCCTTTTTCATCTCCAAGATGGTTTATAACCATAGATACCAACGTAGGTGATACTCCCAACAGCTTAGCAATATCCTTTAAAGATGTTCTTTTCATTTATCAATAAATCACTATGAGTTGCCTCTTTGACACGACTAATAAAAGTATATACAGATATCAGGCAACTTCGGGTATTGTTTGTATTAGATTTTTTGTGAAGATAGCATTTATTTGTTTGCTGCATACACATCTGTGCTGGTAACTTTTCCTCAAGATGGTAATTTAAACGTTTTAGGATATAATCCCGTTGGCATAGTCTTTAACTTGTAATAAAATATTGTATGTATTTAGCTGTTTATATGTGAAATAGTATCATGAAGCCGGGTTAATTACTATTTCTTCCATATCTTTCTTTATTTAGCTATTTCATATTTGTACCGTTTATTTAAATTATTCTGATTCTGCCTGATGTATCCACGATGAACTAAAGAATTTTATTCCTGAAAGTACTATGAGAGACATTTATACGTAATAGACATAAAATAAGACTATTAAATAGAAATTATTTAAAAAAATTTAAGAGTGGTTTGTAATTATGTGAACTGTTTTTGGTCATAAAATTTGAAAATTAAAATTTAAAACGATTTAGTTTGTTTTTTTGAAAGAAATATAATTATTTTGACATGATAAAGCAAGAAGTAATCTGATGGTATACCGAATTATATAAATACCAGTAATTAAGTTTATTGAAATATTATCAGGCTCTTATTTCTGAAATATTATTTACCAATGATTATTAATACCTAAACCAAAAATTTATGAATGATCGTCTCTTCAATTTTATATGTTTTTTTAAAACAATTCAAAATCTTGGATATTTAAGCTATTGAATGCCTAAAAATCGTTAAGGCCGTCTCCGGATACAGAAGTTGTCGGTCCGTATAACTTTTTTCCATTTTTTTAAAATACCCGACAGTTAGCTATAAAATGAAAAAATCCAAAATATCAATAAATGACGAGAATAGTTAAAACTTTTATCTTGTTGATAATCATATCGGCCTGCAGACAGGAGCCGGAGAAATCTGCTCTTGACTACGTCGATCCTACTATCGGAGGTGTAGGCATGATACTCGAACCAACACGCCCTACCGTTCATCTGCCCAATCAAATGATCAGGGTTTTTCCTATCCGCAGGGACCAGTTGGACGACAGGATTATCAATTTCCCACTAACTAACGTTTCGCACCGGTTGTATTCCGTCTTCGGGTTTCTTCCGCTTGATGAAGAAATAACAACGGAAAGCTGGCATAAATGGCTTACTTACGACAGTGAAACAACGACACCTTATTATTATGCTTCCGTACTTGGTGATACTGGTTGCTTCCTTGAGTTTACACCCTCGAAGAAAAGTGGAATTTTCAGGGTATCATTTTCGGGGAATCATAATCATTATCTTAGGTTGTGCACGTTGAATGGGAACGGCGAGATCAAGTTTCATGGGAAACGGAAAATCACGGGCGAAGAAGAGTTTGCCGGGATGAAAGCGTATTTCTATGCAGAAATCAATACCGATGCTACTGCCGGCAAATACAACGATGCTACCGACAAAAAAACGCTTATCGTCAGTACGGGGAACGGAGCACAGACGGTTATCTTTCGCTATGGCGTTTCGTATATCAGTGTAGATCAGGCGCGTCAGAACCTTGAAAAGGAAATTCCCGGCAACAACTTTGACGCAGTTAAGACCTCCGCTAAGCAGACATGGGATAATGCGCTGTCGCTCATCCGTGTCAAAGGAGGTACAGAAGCGCAGAAAAGAGTCTTTTATACAGCTTTCTATCGCGGTTATGAGCGGATGGTGGACGTCAACGAATACGGCAAATATTACAGTAATTTCGACAAACAGGTTCATTCGTCTGACAGGCCCTTTTACACGGATAACTGGATATGGGATACACACATCGCCCTTGAGCCATTGCATACCATCATCCGTCCTGAAGTCGAAACAGACCGGATTAATTCATATATAGAAATGTATCGTCAGGGGGGAACGATGCCGTCTTTTGCCCTCGTTACAGGTGACTGGCCTGCCATGACAGGCAATTACGCCGCTGTATGGATAGCTGACGCATGGTTTAAGGGGTTACGCGACTTCGATCTAGAAACAGCTTATGAAGGAATAAGGAAAAATTCTCTCGACGCCACCCTTATCCCGTGGCGCAACGGTATGAAGACTCCGCTCGACGATTTCTACAACGAGCACGGATATATGCCCGGATTGCCTCCCGGAGAAAAAGAAACGGTACCTGAAGTGGATGCAGTCTGGGAAAAACGCCAGTCGGTAGGAGTAACGACGGCAAACAGTTATTCCGACTGGTGCATCTCCCGGTTATCATCTGAATTAAGCAAGTCTGACGATGAAAAACTTTTCCTGAAACGTGCTGCCAATTACAGAAACGTTTTCCGAGCCGATAAGAATTTCATGTGGCCGAAAGATAAGGACGGCAATTGGATCGAACCATACGACCCACGGTTTGCTGACCGCAACTATTTTACTGAGAATAATGCTTATACTTTCGACTGGGACGTCAAACACGACTTGCAGGGACTGTTTCATCTTATGGGTGGGCGCGAAAAGGCGGAATCGAAGTTAGACCAACTGTTTCGGGAAGACCTGGGGATGCCAAAGTTTCGCTTTTGGGGAATTTTGCCCGATGCTTCAGGAATTGTCGGGCAGTTCCCGATGGGCAACGAACCAGGTTTTCATATCCCATACCTCTATAATTATCTGGGCAGTCCCTGGAAAACGCAAAAACGGATCCGGATGCTGCTTGACGCCTTCTTTACCGATAATCTGTTTGGCATTCCAGGCGATGAAGACGGCGGCGCCATGTCAGCTTTCGTAGTATTCTCAATGATGGGATTTTTCCCTGTTACTCCGGGGATTCCGGTATATACTATCGGAAGTCCGGTATTTGAAGAGATATCCATTATACTTCCGGATGGAGAAAAGTTTATCATAAAAGCGAAGAATTGCTCAAAAGACAATAAATACATCCAGTCAGCCACGCTGAATGGTCAACCGTTAGATAAACCATGGTTTACACATCATGATCTTATAAAAGGTGGCACTTTAGAGTTTGTCATGGGCAACCAACCCAACAGGAAGTGGGGAGCAGATTCGAACGATGCGCCGCCTTCGGATATAAATTTTGTAAATTGAATATTGAATGATGAAACCTATTTTTTGCCAAATAATTATTGGATTATTGATCCTGTTTTCCTTGACGGGAATGGCGCAAACCGCTTCTTCCCTGTCCGTTCGTGACGCTTCCACCCTCGAATGGAAATTGTGGGGATACCGCCCGAATGTCTGGCGAATGAATTTCAATTTCGAATCTCTGACCGGAACATGGGCTGAAATAGGGGAAATAGACGCAGACGTCCCTGGGTCTGTGCGTAATGCCCTGAAAAATGCCGGGTTAATACCTGACTGGAACATCGGACTGAATTATACAGCGTCCGAATGGGTAGAAAACCGTCATTGGCTCTTCGTCGCAAAAATTCCTGACGAATGGATGCGTGCAAACCGTGACGATGTTGTTCTGAGTTGTCATGGCCTTGATTACAAAGGTATTGTGATGGTCAACGGGAAAGAAGCCGGACGTTTCGACAATGCTTTTATTCCTTTCGATTTCAATATCGGAACCTTGCTGAAAGATAAAAACAATACGCTTGCCTTTATTTTTGAATGTCCTCCGGAAAATCTCGCCCAGATAGGCTGGACATCGAAGATAAAAGATTGGAAACCACGCTTTAACTTTGGATGGGACTGGGTGCCGCGTATTGTCCAGACAGGTATTTGGGACAAAGTTCAACTCATTTCAAAGACCAGGAATGACGGCTTTATCTCTGAAGCCAATGTCATAGCCGATGCAGTCTCTGCAGAAGATAAGGGCGAGCTGACAATCAGGCTGAGCTTTGACAAGAAACCGGTGAAGGCGAAAGTTCGTTTTGTATTGTCCGACTCCGATGGTAAGGTAGTCAAAGAAGAGACACTCGATGCCGTTAAAACCATAGACGGACTAAAGTGGAACAATCTGAAAATCAAACGATGGTATCCCAATGGCAGCGGAAACCAACCCCTTTATCGTCTAAAAATGAGTTTTATAGGAGAGACAGGCGAGGTCGCTCAGCAAATTGAACGTCGCATCGGATTCCGGCACATCCAATGGTTGCCGTGCGAAGGGGCAGTTACTCAAGCTGAGCCTTGGATTTGCAATGTCAATAACTGTTCTGTCTTTCTGCAAGGCGTTAACTGGACACCTATACGCCCAAATTTTGCCGACCTTAAAGAAGAAGACTACCGGCGCCTGCTTGCCAATTATAAAAATCTGGGACTAAATATTATACGCGTATGGGGTGGAGGTTTCCCTGAAAAAGATTGGCTTTATGATATTTGTGATGAAATGGGTATTCTCGTTTGGCAGGAATTTCCTCTCAGTTCATCGGGACTGGACAATTATCCGCCCGAAGGAGCCGAAGAAATCTACGCTATGAGCAAAATCGTGAGGCATTATGTTACCCGTCTTCGACATTATGCCTCACTACTGCTCTGGAGCGCAGGCAACGAACTGTACGAAAAAGGAGACCTTGCTCCTGTAACAGATAAGCATCCGCTAATCGGAAGTATGAAAATGCAGGTTCTTGCGCTTGACCCTACGCGAAAATTCGTACCCGGAAGCCCGTCGGGACCAAATATCTCTGCCGGCTTTAATAATTATGGCAGCGGAAACAATTGGGATGTTCATGGCCCGTGGAATTTGCCCTTCAAGGATGACAGGCAAAACATGGACGACGTGCGCGATTTCTGGGCGAAGGACGACGCACTGTTCCATTCCGAGGTTGGAGTGGCCGGAGCAATGTCGGCAGAAATGATCCGTAAATATGCAGGAGATTTCGAGCCGCTTCCCGCTGACTACTCCAATCCACTCTGGCGTACCGTTAACTGGTGGATCGACTGGGGGCAATATCTGGCTGTTCACAATGGGCAGGCTCCATCCATACTCGAAGAATATGTTGAATGGAGCACTCAACGGCAGACTCAAGGACTCGTGATCGCACTGGAAACCTGTAAGAAACGATTTCCCCGCTGCGGCGGATTCATCATCTGGATGGGGCATGACTGCTACCCATGCCCTATCAATACGTCAATCATTGATTTCGAAGGTAACCTGAAACCTTCCGCTTCGGAAGTAAGCAGAATATGGAAAACAAATTATAAATGAATTGAAAAATGAAACCAACGATTTTATTTTTGATTACTGTATTTGTCGGCATGAATTTGTATGCCACCCAGCCTAAAAACAAAAGTGTTGCGGCGAAAAAAAACGCCGCGAGAGACACTATTTATCTCATCGGTCATGCCCACATGGACATGAACTGGCTGTGGAAAACATCGGAAACCCGAAAAATGGCCCAGGACAACCTCCGGCAGGCCGTAGCCTTCATGGATGAATTTCCCGACTATACGATGCTGCAAAGCCAGGCGGCCGTTTATCAATTCGTGGAACAGACAGATCCAAAGGTTTTTGAATTAGTCAGGAAGTACGTTGCCGAAGGACGTCTTGAACCAGTCGGTGGTATGTGGACAGAAGGAGATACCAATCTTTCGTCCGGAGAGGCGTTGTGCCGTTCATTCCTCCTCACCCAACGCTTTTTCCAAAATCATTTCGGTCGTATGGCCCGGGTAGGATGGCTGCCTGATAACTTCGGACATACGGCCCAACTTCCGCAACTCCTTAAATTGGCAGGTATGAATTACTTCTATCACATGCGTTGCAGCCCTTTCCAGGGGGCGTATTGGTGGGTTGGTCCCGATTCGACGAAAATATTGTGCTACACCAACGAAAATTACAATGGCACGGTACACGATAAATTGAAGGACGAATTTGCTGTTTTTGCACCGGATAAACATGTCCTGTTTCAGCCGGTTGGTGAAGGCGACCACGGTGGTGGCCCTGCACGTGCAGATATCATGAAAGCGCACGAGTTAGAGAAAACAAAGGAACAGCCTGCATTCAGATTCTCCACGGCTGAACACTTTTTTAAACAGATGGAACATGAAATGGATGGCCGCCCAACACACCGGGGAGAAATGCAGTTCATTTTTGAAGGGTGTTACACCACTGTTCACGACACGAAGGAAGGCAACCGTAATTCAGAAAACTTACTTTACAGCGCCGAATTATTAAACAGCCTGCGCTGGCTGCAGGGAGACAAATATCCGGCTGACGACTTTCGCAATTTGTGGCAAACCGTCACGTTCAACGAGTTTCATGACATACTTCCCGGGTCTGCCATATATGAAGCCAACAAAGAAGCCCATGCCCGATATATGGACGTGCAGTGGAAATCGGAAGCTCTTCGCAATGCTGCTTTCAACAGGTTAACAGACGAGATAAGGTTCAAAACGGGAATGGGACAACCTGTTGTTGCTTTCAACCAGCAAGCGATCGCAAATAAAAAAATTGTAGAAGCCATAGTTTATTCCTACGATTGTCCCGTATCCATCGAACCTAACCACTGGGCTAATTATTACAATTCTGCAGATATCCGTCCCTTAGACAAGGGACAGGGAAAAATGGCCTCAGTACTTGTTCGCGACAGCAAAGGGACAGCATATCCCGCCCAAATTGTATGGTCAAAAAAGACGCCGCCACTTTGGGAATCGAAAATCCGCTTTGTTGTGAACGACATGCCTGCCTGCGGATACCTTACATTTTATGTTGATGTCACTAAGACCGGCGAGTTCAATAATGCTATCCCTTTTAATGATGATATTTTTGAAACGGATTACTACAAAGTGAAATTCGATATGAACACAGGAGGCATAGTCAGCTTGCTCGACAAGCGTACCGGTAAGGAATATGTTCGTAATGGCGAGGAGTTGAACAAATTAAAGATTTATCTTGAAGACAAACATGGTGAAATGAAATCATGGTGGCTCAATAAAATTCAAAAAGAAGAATTTGTAACCGATGTGAAAAGCGTAAGGGTGGCCGAAAACGGACCCGTCCGGGCCTGCATCGAAACGGTCAGGACTTGGGGCAGATCACGTTTCATCATCCGCACCTATCTCTACCGTTCTCATCCGCGCATAGAATATGACGTGGAAACGCACTGGCTCGAGACCGGCAGCGATTCCACCGACGCCCCAATGCTACGCGCAATCTTCCCGTTAGCAATGGACAATGCGCGTTTCCTCTGCCATACGCCTTTCTTCGCAGCCGACAGAACGCAGCCACACAGTTTTGGCGAACATAACGGTAGTGCAGGACACGGACGCGAACTGAACGACGCACAGGAGGTACCGGCTCAGAAATGGGTTGACCTCAGCGATGGGACAACAGGCATTGCCTTACTGAACACCTCAAAATACGGGCATTCCTATAAGGACGGAGACCTGCGCCTCACCTTGATGCGTTCTGCCGGATCTCCGGATATTTATCCGAATATGGGTAAATTCAATATCCGCTATGCACTTTATCCGCACGCAGGCGGCCTTTCAAGTGAAGTCTGGGCCGAAGGAGAAGATTTCAATATTCCTGTTTACGCCGCGGAACCGCCTTCATTGTCTATCGGCAGGCAACAAGCCACACGTCCGGAAGAAGCCTCTTTCCTTTCAGTAGACCCGGCAAATGTGATGCTATCAGGAGTAAAACTGTCGGAAGATGGTGACCAGTTCATCATTCGGGTTTATGAAACAGAAGGAAAAGCGACAACAGCAACGATCAATATGCCGGCGCTTGGCAATGGTGTTGCCGGCAGGCTCAACCTGACAGAATATCCGCTTGACATTGCAGACAAACCGGTTTTGAGTAACGGAAAGTTGCAGGTGGCATTGAAACCGCATGAAATTGCTACTATCGGAATTAAAATTAAAAAACAAAATGAATAACGTGAATATTTCAAAACAAGATATGCTCCGGTACACAGGGGATTACAACCAACTATTCGGCATAAAACCATACATGATGACTCAGGGGCGGGCCAACGGAGTCCGCGCTTTTGATATCCGTAACGGCTCCGGCCTGGAATTTACAGTTCTACAGGATCGTTGTCTTGATATTGCCGGGTTATCCTTCAAAGGAACCAATTGCAGTTATATCAGTAAAACAGGCATCGTTGCTCCGGAATATTACAATGAAGAAGGACCAGGCTTTCTGCGCAGTTTTGCTGCCGGATTTCTGACTACCTGCGGACTGCGAAATGTCGGTTCTCCCTGCGAACAGAACGGTGAAATTTTCAGCATGCACGGACGCATTTCAAATACCCCGGCAGAAGAAGTTTGTGCAAAAACGGAATGGATCGATGATGTTCCGGTTTTAACCATTACGGGTAAAATGCGGGAAGCCCGGGTTTTCGGGGAAAATTTATTGCTCTCCAGAAAGATCACCTGCAAATACGGTGAGAACAGGATCACCATTCAGAATTCAATAGAGAATCTGGGATTCAAAAGAGAAGTACTGATGCTTTTATTCCATTTTAACTTGGGATATCCGTTGCTTGATGAAGATGCTGTTTTAGTGACTCCTACCGTAAAACTGATACCACGGGATTCAGAAGCCGAAAAAGGAAAACTGACTTATAATCAGTGCCATCAACCCACGCCGGATTATTCAGAACAGGTCTTTTATCACGAGCTAAGAGCTGGACAAAACGGGAATACTCATGTGGCTTTAATCAATGAAAAACTTGAATTGGCGGTATCCATTCATTTCAATAAAAATCAGCTATTCAATTTTACCCAATGGAAGCAATTGGGCGAAGGCGAGTATGTAATGGGACTGGAACCTTGCAATTGCTTTGTCGGGGGCCGGACAGATCCACGCAACAATGAAGTTCCGGAATATCTGGAACCAGGAGAAACCCGAAATTTTGATTTAACCATTGAACTAATAAGTGGGAAGAAAGACTTAATGATTTTATCGAACAGCAAATAACTAACCTAAACAGATATTAAAAGATGAATAATCAATCTTCATTAAAAAAAGTACTACCTGTTCTGTTCGGATTTTTCATCATGGGATTGGTTGATCTGGTTGGCATTGCAACCAACTATGTGAAAAAGGATTTCGGGTTGAGTGACACGTTGGCCAATATGTTGCCTATGACCTTGTTTCTTTGGTTTGCCGTACTTTCAGTCCCCACAGGTATAATAATGAACAAACTGGGGCGCAAACGAACAGTGATTCTGAGTATGGGTATAACCTTGCTGGCCATGCTGCTGCCCCTGGTGAGTTACAACTTTCCGATGATACTGGTAGCTTTTGGCATGCTTGGTATCGGGAACACCATGATCCAGGTATCATTAAACCCTTTGCTCACCAATGTGGTCCGTGGCGACCGGTTAACCAGCAGCCTGACCCTGGGGCAGTTCATCAAGGCAATTGCAGCCTTTCTCGGACCAATCATTGCCGGAGTAGCTGCCGGCACACTGGGAAACTGGAAACTGGTTTTCCTGGTTTTTGCCATCATAACCGTGATCTCAGGCTTGTGGCTATTACTCACTCCTATTCACGAAAAACCGGTTAATCAAAACACTTCTACATTTGCCGGCGCATTTGGCTTATTAAAAGACAAGACAATTCTCATGCTTTTTCTGGGTATTGTGTTCGTAGTTGGCGTTGATGTGGGACTGAATACCACTGTCCCTAAATTCCTGATGGAACGCTGTGGCATTTTGCTTGAAAAGGCAGGATTGGGAACCAGTCTGTATTTTGTGGCCAGAACACTCGGGACATTTATGGGTGCCATTCTTCTGGTAAAATTATCAGGACGTAAATTCTTTATTGTAAGCATGTTAGTTGCCATTCCCGCTCTGATTGTGATGTTGTTGACCGGAAATCTGTGGGGAATTCTGGTCATGGTATTCATCCTTGGATTTACCGTTGCCAATGTATTTTCTATCATTTTCTCTGCCGCATTGAAAAAAATGCCGGATCACGCTAACGAAATATCCGGTCTCCTGATCATGGGCGTTGCCGGTGGTGCCGTTATCCCGCTGATCATGGGTATTACTTCCGATTCGTTTGGACAAACCGGCGGCATGGCCGTTTTGCTGGTCGCCCTGGCCTATCTGTTATTCAATGCTTTTAAGCTGAATGAGGAATAATGCCAATCTAATGTCACATAAAATAAAATAGAACCTCAACAGTAATTTAACCAATTAAGATTTTTTATTATGAAACGAAGTGAAATCAATCAGATTTTGAAAAATGCCAAAACATTTATGGCAGAAAAGCAATTTATTTTACCGCCCTGGGCATACTGGAGTATGGAAGATTGGCAGAAAAACAGGCAGGGTGCTTCGGAGATTACAGAAAATATGCTGGGCTGGGACATTACCGATTTTGGATCCGGTAATTTTTACAGGCGGGGACTTTTCCTGTTTACCATTCGCAACGGGAAATTCAATGTCGATAAAAAGCCCTACGCTGAAAAAATCATGATCGTGGAAGAGAACCAGGAAACGCCGATGCACTACCATTGGTCGAAGATGGAAGATATCATCAACCGCGGAGGTGGGAACCTGGTTATCGAACTCTACAATTCCACGCCTGACAATCAATTTGACTCCGCCCCGGTAATATTGAAAACCGATGGGATCACCCGTACCGTCAGCCCTGGCGGAAAAGTTATCCTCACCCCCGGTGAAAGCGTCTGTCTGGAACAAGGTATGTATCACCGCTTTTACGGAGAAGCAGGAAAAGGAAAAGTACTGGTGGGAGAAGTTAGTGCGGTCAATGACGATGCATCGGACAATTGTTTCTACGAACCGGTTGGACGGTTTCCTGTGATTGAAGAAGACGAACAGCCCTTGCACCTGCTGGTATCAGATTACAAAAAATTCCTGTGAAAATGAAATCAGTTTATAGAAATTTCTTGTCTTATATCTAATGTCTAATGTCTAAAAGTCTAATATCTGCATTTTTATGAAAATTATTGTTTCAGGAGTAGGTTGTTGTCTGGTAGATCTTCTTTACAATGATATTGATTTTTCGAGTGAAACGTTTCGCCCTTTTATCTCTTTAAAACGGGGAGACGGAGGGCTGACACCCGGTCATTTGGTGTTTAATGAAGAATTTACAGAATTTGCAGGTTCTTCCTTTGACGTGGTTTTAAACCAAATCACGGGAGGAAGAACCCCGGATAAAAAAAATATCGGAGGCCCTTCCATCGTTTCGTTAATCCATGCTGCCCAGTTAACTGATCCCGATAGTTTCGAAATCCGGTTTTATGGACGGAGGGGTAATGACGAAAACGGAAGATACCTGATTTCAGCCCTTCAGAAAACTCCTGTTATTCTTCATGATTATCAGCTTACCGGAAAAAGTACACCTTCTACGGTGGTCCTGTCTGATCCAACCTTTGATCATGGTCACGGTGAACGGATTTTTATCAATTCAATAGGCGCAGCCTGGGATTATAAGCCGGAAGACCTGGATGATGATTTTTTCAATTCTGATATGGTTGTTTTTGGAGGAACTGCTCTTGTTCCGGTAATTCACGATCATTTAACCGGGCTTTTGAAAAAGGCTAAATCAAACGGTTGCATGACCATTGTGAACACGGTTTTCGATTTCCGGAATGAAAAATTGAACCCCAGGCAAAGATGGCCTTTGGGAGAAAGCGACGACAGCTATCAATACATCGATCTGCTGATTACAGATCAGGAAGAATCATTACGGCTGAGCGGACAGGCAACCACCGAAGCTGCCATTCGTTTTTTCCGTGAAAAAAAGGTTCCGGCACTGATCATCACCAACGGGTCTAAAAATATTAAAGTGTATTCCAACGGTCAGTTTTTTGAACCGCTTGCTTTAACAGAAATGCCCGTATCACGAAAAATTACTGATGAGCTAAAATCAAATAAAAATGGCGACACCACCGGGTGTGGTGATAATTTTGTTGGCGGAGTTATCGCGTCAATTGTAAATCAACTGGGCCGGAGAGTTCATTATCCTGATCTGAAGGAGGCGAGTTCCTGGGGAATTGTTTCAGGCGGATTTGCCTGCTTTTATATGGGAGGAACTTATTTTGAACAAGAGCAAGGCGAAAAGCAGATAAAAATAAAATCCTATTACGATGCATATATTGAACAGATCAAAAGTTGAGAATAAAAAGATTGTGATTTTTGGTGCCGGTAAAATTGGCCGGTCATTTATCGGACAGCTTTTTGGATGCGGTGGTTACCGGGTTGTTTTCATCGATATTGACCCTGCAGTAATTTCAGGGCTTAACCAACAGAGACGTTACCGGGTTGTTATTAAGGGTGAAAAAGAAGAAGAAATCATTGTTCCCCATGTACAGGCAATTTCCGCGTTGGAAACTGAAAAGGTTATAGAAGTCGTTTCGACCGCCGGAATCCTGGCTGTTTCAGTTGGTAAAAATGTGCTGGAAAAGGTTATCCCTGTTATTGCATCAGGGTTAATACAACGGAATAGCGCGAATCCTGGCATCCCGCTTGACATCATCCTGGCCGAAAACATGAGGTCGGCAGCTGATTTTGTAAGGGAACACCTGAAGAATAACCTTCCTCCCGGGTTCCCGTTTGAGACCATGGTTGGCCTCGTGGAAACCAGTATCGGGAAGATGGTCCCGATTATTCCGCTGGCGGAACTTGAAAAAGATCCGCTGGTCGTATTTGCCGAACCCTATAATACGCTTATTGTTGACCGGAAAGGATTTAAATCGCCTATCCCTGAGGTAAAAGGATTGGCTCCCAAAGACAACATCAAAGCCTGGGTTGACCGCAAAGCGTTTATCCACAACCTGGGGCATGCCACTGCTGCTTATTACGGATATTTTTTACACCCCCGTGCAGTTTACATGTACCAGGTTCTCGACGACAGCGAAGTGTTACTTTTTACAAGAGCTGTCATGCTTCAATCAGCTGAAATATTAAGAGCTGCTTACCCGGGGGAATTTACAACTGCCGAACTGGAAAACCATATTGATGACCTGATTCACCGGTTCAGAAATAAAGCGCTGCAGGATACCATTTTTAGAGTAGGCCAGGATTTGACCCGTAAGCTTGGAACCGATGATCGTTTCATGGGGGCGATACATCTTGCAATGCAATACCGGATGCCGTATGATTTGATACTGAAAGCCATGTCTTATGGATTATGCTTCAAGGCAAAAGATGAGGCCGGAAATAATTCTCCATCAGATATCAGGTTATCAGACTCACTTTCAGTGGACTTTGAATCAACCCTGATAAAGAACTTAGCTCTTAATCCGGAATCTGACTACCTCATCATTGAAAAGCTGAAAAATTTTTACGAGGTACATCACAGGGACATTATATTGAACCAACGGTATGAAACAACTTAAAAGAAGGTGGATCGGCCTCCGCCAACGGAGCAGGACTTTTTTGCAAAGCTTCGCAACCCAACTCTTCAGGGATTCCACAATGCTGGACAAAATCGGGCCGTGAATAAACTGCTTTCAGCGAAACCTTTTCCCCTCCCCTGAAAACGACTTGTCTAATTTTGCCGTTTTCGTGTTCAAGGCAGTCAGTTTCATCTTCAATGAACCGAATGTACAAATACAACCCACCAAGTGGAACAATGTTTCAACCTAAAGAAAATAAACGTTTTCAATATTGGTTTAGTGTAACTAAAATGGTACTTTTGCTGTATATAAACTGTAAATTTCCAACGTCATGGGCATAAAAACAAAAAATAAAAATCATTTGAAAAGCGCTGAATTCGAAGGAAAAATTCAAATAACAGACCCCAAAAGTCCTGTCAGGGGAATTTCCGCTAATGTAGTAGTCTCGAAGAAAACCACGCTAAATAAAATTCGTGAGAATAAAAGCCATAAGGTAGTAGTTGAAATACAAGGTTTAACAAAGTTACCTCAAAAAGTACTAGCCACTCATGTATTTGAGGTTAGTGAAAAAACTTTCATGAATTATAAAAAAAGCGATGGAACCTTCTCCGACCACACTGCAGAGCTGATTGTTAAACTAAAGGAACTTTATAAGAAGGGAGAATTACTTTTTGGTGACGTAAATGAATTTAACAACTGGCTTGCCGAGCCTGCTTTCGGTCTTGGTGATCTTGTCCCTAAAAATATCATGAATACAGTGACAGGAATTGACCTGATCCTGGAAGAATTGGTACGGATTGAATTTGGTGCGACGGCATGATTACTGCATATCGAATCGTATCCCATATCTGGGGAGAGGAACTTAGATCATCCGGGTTTCCGGCCAGGTGGAATTCCGGCCAGGTATATGTTATTTATTGTGCAGAGTCCCGATCGCTGGCAACACTTGAAAATATTGCTCACAGGAAGCGAAACGGACTGAACGCCAAATTCACTTTGCAGGTCATTGAGATACCTGATGATATAAAAATTGAGAGCATAAGCAAAAAGGATCTTCCACCTAAATGGAGTATGGCGAATGAGGAGGCATATGAAAAATGCAGGCTGATCGGAGATCTGTGGGTATCAAGACAAAAAAGTGCGGTATTGGCAGTTCCTTCTGCCATCGTAAATGACGAGATCAATTACTTGTTGAATCCTAATCATCCTGACTTTGGTAAGATCAAACTGGTTAAAAAGGAAGTTTATCGGTTTGATCCAAGATTGGGAACTGAATATTGATAATCAATAATATAATTTCATTTTTCTAACCAATAAGAAACAGGGCGGATCTTCCGAACTTTTGCTCTTTGTTCGATTACAGCAATTAGGAAAGCAGATATCTAAAATTGATTAATTTTACACCGACAAAACAAACCTGAATGAACGTTTTGAATAAGCGAGAGCAAAGGCCAAACGGAATTTGAGGCTTTGCCGAGCGTGAGTGTTTCGAGTACGCGAGTGTAATACCAAGCTTGTTTGAGTATTACCGAGCAGGAGAAACATCTAACAAAGTTGAAAAACGACTAATGTAAATGAACCAATTACTCAGACATAGGGAACTACAACTGTTTTCAGAAATGAAGTCGGACAATAAAGGTTCATTTAATTATTTCTTCGATTATTATTACTCCGGTTTATGCATTTATGCCAGTCAATATACCGGCGACTTAAGCACATCGGAAGAAGTAGTACAGGATGTCTTTGTAAGATTTTGGGAGAAACGTCAAAGTATTGAAATCGAAAACTCAGTTCGTTTCTATTTGTTCAGGACCGTGCACAACCAATGTATGAACCTCCTGAAACATAAAAAGATCGAGAATAATTACCGTCAGCAAAATACATTTGAAGCCGATAACCTTTCTGAGGATCAATGGAGCTTATTTAACGAGTCTGAGCTTCGGCATATTCTTGCTCAGGCCATTTCAAAATTACCTGAGCGGTGCAGGGAAATTTTTGAACTGAGCCGGTTTGAGAACCTGAAAAACAAAGAAATTGCCGAAAAGCTGAGGATCACGGAGAAAACAGTTGAGAATCAAATCACAAAAGCCTTAAACATTTTAAGAAAAGAGTTGAAAGATTTTCTTCCTTTGTTTATGATGTATCTCTCTTAAATCAAAAAAAGTTCATTTCAGCGTGGGGGGTAACTCAAAGTTAGTTGTCTGTTACTACGAAACGCGATAAAAATGAATGAATATCCTTCCATAGAAAAATTAACCGGTTATCTGAATGGAGAGTTAACCATTGAAGAAACTAAGGAGATAAAAGCCTGGTTCAATCAATCCGAGGAGGGAAGAAAAGAGCTGGAGCATTTGGAAATTATCTGGAGTTTAAGTGATCGCCTGAGGCAAATGGAGAAAATAAACAAACAAAATGCAAAAAGAAAAGTAGACTCCAGAACAGGCTCACCGAAAAAATCCTGGAAGATCTTCCTTCAATCTTTTCAGAAGGTCGCGGCAATTCTCATTTTACCGGTCTTGTTGTTTTCAGCTTACCTGTATTTTGGGAAAGCAACAGAAGGAACGACAGAACAGGAGTTTTTTGCAACATACGGCACCCGCACAACACTGGTACTCCCCGATGGCTCCAAAGTTTGGCTGAATTCCGGAAGCAAGCTCAGGTATGGGAAGGGCTTCAATCATGGCAACAGGACCGTCTTTTTAACGGGAGAAGCTTTCTTTGATGTCACCGCCAACAAATCCAGACCGTTCGATGTGGTCACAGGCCCGTTTACGGTAAGAGCGGTAGGTACCGAATTTAATGTTTTCTCCTATGAAAACAATGAATTTGAGACTTCTTTGGAGGAAGGCGTCACTCAAATCTATCAATCAGACCCGAACGGTCATGATAAGCAAATAATCATGATGAAGCCCGGGCAAAGGGCGGTATTCGATGAAAAGCAGGAGGAATTAGTCCTTTCGGAAGGCGACGTAAGCCGGTACTCCACCTGGAGAGAAGGACGGTTGACCTTCAAAAATGCGCCTATGAACGAAGTCATCATGAAACTGGAGAGATGGTTTAATGTCGATGTTGAGCTAAAAGACCCCGGCTTATTGCAATATCGTTATACTGCCGTTTTTGAACATGAAACGATTCAGCAGGCCATGGAAATGTTGCGCTTCTCCTCCCCCATTGAATACAAAATCATTCCCGGAGAGAAACAACAAGATAATGCCCTTTCAAGAAGTAAAGTTGTAATCGACATTCAACAATAGAGAATTTAAATCCAATAATCCAATCAAGGCCTATGACGAATCCCTAAACAAAAAACAAAAAGCAGGAAAGTGTTGGTCCACCATCCTGCCCTAAATTAATTCCTGTTCCCTGATCGCGAAAAAAGGAAACAGATTTTATTAATCTAATTCGTTCAAATTTATGAAAAAAAAATTAACACCCGCAGGGAGCGTAAAATCCTTTGCGTACAAACATTTATTCTTGGTTATGAAGATAACTGTCTTTCTTATCGTTTTTTCTGTTGCTTCAGTAATGGCTAACAGGGGTCATTCTCAGGAAACAAAGCTTTCAATTCAACTAAAGAATGCAACGCTTGGGAAAATTCTCAGTCAAATTGAGGATAACTCGCATTATTATTTCATGTACAACAATGAGTTGATCAATCTTTCGAAAAAGATGGATATTGATGTGCAAAACAAAACGATCGGTGAAATCCTGACGACCTTATTTGAAAAATCCGGGATCAACTACAAAGTCTATGATCGTCAGATTGTTTTATCTCCGGTTTCTCAGAAGAATAATGATTTACTTTCACAGAAACAAATTTCAGTTTCCGGCCGTGTTACCGATTCTTCCGGGAATGCGCTTCCTGGGGTAACTGTGATGGTCCAAAGCTCTGGCAACGGCACCATTACCGACTCCAACGGAAGTTATACTCTAGGCAACATTCCGTCTGATGCCACCTTGATCTTTTCCTTTGTGGGGATGAAGACACAGGAAATAGTGATTGCCGGGAAAAATGCCATTAATGTTACTATGCAGGAAGAAGCCATTGGACTTGAAGAAGTGGTAGCAATTGGGTATGGCACGGTACGTAAGTCTGATTTAACAGGTTCGCTTGTTTCCCTTTCGGATGATAAATTTAAAAATTTGCCTCAAGGTGGTGTAGCTCAAATCATTCAGGGTAAAGCTGCTGGTGTAAATATCACCAGTACCAGTGGTACCGGTAATACAAATATCCGTATACGTGGAATTACCTCCCTAAATAAGAGTAGTGAACCTCTGTGGGTTGTAGACGGAGTGATTGGAGGGACGATCGGGAACTTCTATGATATTAAATCTATTGAAGTATTAAAAGATGCATCTTCAACGGCAATTTACGGTTCGCAGGGGGCTAACGGAGTGATATTGGTAACGACCAAGAAACCTCAGGAAGGGATGAAAATAACAATGGATGCCCGATATGGCTGGAAAACGATGAGTAAAGAACCAGACTTGCTGAGCCCCTATGAATATGCTTATGCACTGAACGATATTGTAGGTGCCAATACTGTTTCCGAAGAAGACCTTGCTGCGTATAAGGCAGGAACAAAAGGGATTGACTGGATTGACCTGATGACACAGACGGGATTCAGCCAAAATTATAACCTGAACATTTCTGGTGGCAATAAGAAAACAAAGTATTCAGTCACTGCCTGGGGGGGAGACAACAAAGGACAATGGATTACTGTTACTTCACGCAATTATAATGTGAAAGCAACATTGGAATCGGAACTTACTCCTTGGCTCACATTGTCAGGATATATGTATGGAGGTGTCAATAATGGACACAACGAGGCCAGTCAGAATCAGTTTACAGACGTTATTGAATATTCACCCTGTATGGATTTACAGCAGGAAGACGGTACCTATAACGAAGATCCCTACGGTTCGTTGGGTGACAGCCCTTACGGAGCAGTAAAAGCCAAATATTCGGACAGCAAAAATAGTAACATGAACGGTTTCGCCGATTTACGTTTTAAAATTATTGATGGATTAACCCTCTCTCTGCAGGGATTTTATACACGTACTCAGGATATCTATCGTAGTTTCAAATCATCAAAATTATATTCTAATGCAAAAAGTGAAGCCTCCAATCGTTCGGATCAAAGTTCCCGGTGGCGGAATATTAATAACCTGACCTATCAGAAAGATTTTGGTAATCACCGTCTGACCGCAATGGCTGTACTGGAAACAACAAAATACGAATGGAGCCGACTGGAAGCCAAATCGAATGAATTAGTTAACGAAAAAACCGGTTATTGGGATCTGGCTTCTGCAAAAACAAAAGAAATTGGGAATAGTTATTCCGATGAGCAGATGGTATCTACTTTTGGACGGGTAATGTACAGTTATAAAGGGAAATACTTGTTTACAGGTACAATGCGTGCTGACGCTCCGTCCCAGTTCAAGGATAAGTATAAATGGGGATATTTCCCTTCTGTTGCCTTGGGATGGAACATTGCCGAAGAAAACTTTATAAATAAAAGTTTGATTCAGCAACTAAAACTACGTGCCAGTGTAGGATCTATAGGTAACCATGGAGTGGGTGCTTATTCCACATATTCTACTTTATCGCGGGCTTATGTCAGTTATGGAACGGATCAGCAATATTGGGGCTATTGGCCGGAAGGGTTTAGTAATCCTGACCTGCACTGGGAAAAAACCTTGCAGTATGATGTCGGTCTTGATTTGAGTATCCTCGATCAAAGGATAAGCTTTACCACCGACTTCTTTCTAAAGAATACTACCGACCTTCTGTTTGAAAAGGAATTGCCCGATTATAACGGAGGTGGAACAATCTGGACAAACCAGGGGAAACTTCAGAACAAAGGAGCTGAATTTACTCTTAACTTAATTCCGGTTCAGAAAAAAAATCTGAGTTGGGAAAGTAACCTGACTGCTACTTATACAAAGAATATTGTTAAAGATCTTGGCGGTGTGAATCGTATTATTCCTGATGCAAGTCGTAGCGGAATGTACCAGGGGGGTATTTTTATTCTGGAAGTTGGTAAGCCGGTTGGTTCATTTTATTTGCAGGACTGGGTAGGGTTTAATGATGAAGGCTCCAATTTGTACCGCACGATTGACGGCGGAACTACTACCGAAAATAACAATGAAAACCGGATCGTGACTGGAAATTCAATTCCTAATTGGGTTTTCGGATGGAATAATACGGTAACTTACAAAAATTGGGACTTGAATGTGTTCTTCCGTGCTACCAGTAAGTATGATCGGCTTAATCTTTCCCGGTATATTGAAAGTTGTAAGGTAGGTGCATCCCGCTTTATTTCTACCCGCGAAGCATATTACCGTAGTTGGGATAAAGTCGCTGATAAAAGTAATGCGCTGTTTCCCAGTCTGACAAATTCGAGTAACCAATATGTAGCCGGCTCGACACAATGGTTGGAGAATGCAACATTTCTGCGTTGTCAGAACCTGACCATTGGCTATTCAGTTCCTCAAAGATTGACAAGAATTGGAAAAGTCCACCTTTCGATCAGTGCTGAAAATTTATTTGTCCTGACTAATTATAAAGGAATGGATCCGGAAACTGTATCCGAGGTGAAGGATGAGTACCGGGATACCACCTTCGGTTTAGATAACGGATCATTCCCGATTCCGAGGACATATTCATTCATGGTGCGTTTTGAATATTAAATATAATAATATATAAAGCATAAAAAATATGAAAACATTTTTTAATAAGATATTAGTAATATGTCTGTTAATGTTGTGGTCGGTTGCATGTAACGATTTTCTGGAAGAAGACCCGAACGGAAAACTGATGACGAATGCAGCATTTACACAGAAAAGCGATCTGGATGGAGCTGTCAATGTACTTTACCGGCAGGTAAGCCGATCGACTTTTAATATTACCCAGTTTATTAATGCCATTATGGGGGACGACCTGTCCACCCACCCGGCCAGCAATAAGGCATCAATCCGTGAGTGGGACAATTATAACATTTCAAGCAATAACGATCGTCTGTTATGGTGTTGGGAAGATAAATACCAGGTTATTAAAGCCGCAAATTTTATTATCAATGGAGCCGGGGAAACACCCGAGGCGACAGAGTCCGAAATAAACTATGCTATTAGCCAGGCTCATTTCTGGCGTGCATGGGCTTATTTTTACCTGGTTCGCGCATTTGGCCCTCTGCCTAAAATAATATCCCTCGATATTGATTTTTCTATCGGGTTGTCGACGGTGTCAGATATCTTTGATTTGATTGTAAGCGACCTGCAGGAAGCTGAAAAACTCCCTATAAGTTATACTGAGGTACCAAAGGCAATGAATGGAGTCAATGTGGTAGCCAGTAAAGGTGCTGCTCAGGCAATGTTGTCTTACGTATATTTAACGATGGCAGGTTGGCCGTTGAACAAAGGAACGGAGTATTACAAACTGTCGGCAAGCAAAGCGTTGGAAGTAATTCAGGCTTCGGAAAACGGGACCTATTATTATACGTTGTATGACGAATACTGGAAAATTCATTCAAAACAGGAAAATTTGAAGAACAAAGAGGCAATTATTGCAGTGTATTACAGCGATGCTTTTGATGATGGTGACGGTAGCGAAGCCGCCCGTGGGGGTATCAACGACATACAGGATTGTAGCGGGGGGTGGACAGACACTCGCGCTGAAATTGGTTTTTACTGTAATTTCCCTGAAGGTCCGCGTAAGGAGGCAACATACCCATCGGTTACTTACAATGCCGGTGATAAACAGTCATACCCG